>ENA-OQAS01000469-OQAS01000469.1-human-gut-metagenome-genome-assembly--contig:-NODE-469-length-20900-cov-2.273191_pt1 | contig 20900 bp, 31 predicted proteins | sample MGYA00242733_ERZ504523 | MGnify/ENA primary metagenome ERZ504523 (study PRJEB26092, sample SAMD00036239) | human gut metagenome | host: Homo sapiens | study: EMG produced TPA metagenomics assembly of...
AACTTATATGATGATACTCCTATTTAGTGTTTTGAATGATGAACAACGTGCGCTGGTAGAGCGGATATTCCATGAGCATCATATCCACTTCCAGCGCATTTCGTTTAATATTGTGAAGTCAGAGGAAACCGCAGAAGATGTCGTTTCCACTGCATTTATAAAAATCATGGACAACATCGAAAAAAATTTCTGATTTACCCGGTCCCCAAATGACCGCTTTCTGCGTTACCATAGTGAAAAACGCTTCTATTGACGTGTTGCGTCAATTACAACAGAGTGTTCACATTGATTACTGGGACAATATTTCGGACGAGGACACGGACGATATTGAAGATGAATGTATTCACAATGCCGATGTATATAGGCTGACTGAGGTAATAGATCAGCTTAATCCCGATGATCGGCATTTTATCTATCTTCGCTATACGCTGGAAATGGGATATAGAGAGATTGGTGAATTGCTGAACATTTCGGAGGATGCCGCAAAAAACGTGGGCAGCGGCTCATTAAGAAGCTTCAAAAACTGTATGAGGAAAGGTGACGATATGGATATGAATTGGCAGGCCATGCTGCATGAAGCAGCAAATGCCAGCTTTGAAAAGGATATAGAAGTTCGCGCTGCCGCCGATAATGACGCCTGCTCCTGTGTAGATTTGCCGAAAGCAAAGATCCGAGAATTAAGCGAAAAGATTCTGCACTTGCCGCATCAGGGAATTGTTCTGCTATTTAGTAGATACTGCTTCCGGCTATCTCCCCAAAAACGGAAGAGTTCTTCCAAATGAAAAATGCAAAGGGTCGCTTCCGCTTTTACTGTGAACTACTTTCTTCAAGCATGGGCTTAGCTCGAAGCAAATGATTTCGGATGCTTCTCTCAATCGCGCCTGTAAAATTGCTATGAAAGACTATTTACGCACGGAACTAAAAGGGGATGCTGCTGTAAGTAGTGCCGGAAAGAGCCGAACGCATATTGTGTTCAGGCGGTTCGGCAAAGCTGTTGCAGTCGCAGCAATTACCATAACCCTGTTATTCTCAACGGCTATGGTAGCTAGTGCACAGTTCAGGGAAAAAGTGATTGCGTGGGTAGTTGAGACATTTGAAAAATACAGTATCTTTGAACTGCAAAGCGACGGGGAAAATACGCAGTCTGATTTGCAGAGCTATAAGCCTACCTATCTTCCAGACGGGGCGGAATTGAAGAATACGGTTGAACAGCCGGAAATGCTTGCCTATGAATATGCCATCAACGAATCGAGTTATTTTAATATTCTTCTTAGTAAATCAGATACAAGGATTTACGCCGACGCAGAAAATACAGAAATTGAATCGTTTGACAAGGATGGTGTGATTGGCTACTACTTCAAGAAAGATGATTTGAATTATATTTGCTATGAGCGGGATGGCGATTTCTTTTCTATATATGGCTCTATTGATATGGACGAACTGATAAAAATTGCCGCTGGTATAACAACAGAATGATATACTCATCTTAGCTGAACAAATCAAAATTTCAGGAGGTATAATAAAATGTCAGACGTATATGAAAACTGTCCAGCTTTTGAAAATGATAAATTTCTACTGAGGTTTTCGCAACTTGATGATGCCGAGGATCTTGTAAGCGTGTATAGTGATAAAAATGCACTACCGTTTTTCAACAGCGATAATTGTCATGGAGATAATTTCTATTATCCAAATGAAGATCGAATGAGACAAGCTATTAAGTTTTGGCTTAGTTCCTATTCATCCAAATGGTTTGTCAGGTGGACAATTATTGACAAAGAAAAGCATGAAGCTATCGGCACGATTGAAGTGTTTCATCGTAGTGCAAACGACAACTTTAATCATGTGGGTGTTCTTAGACTTGATTTGAAAAGTGAATATGAAACTTCAGAAGAAATTTTTACAATTATGAATCTTATTGTACCACCTACATTTGATTTGTTTGAGTGCGAGGAAATAATTACAAAAGTTCCTGTTTATGCAGTTGAAAGAATTGAAGCAATGAAAAGAGTAGGATTTAAGAAGTCAACGAAGCTGTTGGTTGGGACAATGGACGGTTACGCTTATAAGGATTATTGGACAATTAACAGAGGAGTATATATCCCTCTGGATGATTTGGAAGCAAAAGAAAAGGCGTGACCGAAGTCGCGCCCAATCTTCCCCATTGCGGGAGCATTTGCAAATACTGTTTTATGGGAACACGAAAGCATTGTCCCTTTTTTCCTCCTTGTGCGTTATATGGGTGATACCAATAATGCACAAGGAGGATTTTATTTATGAAGAAAAAAGAAATTGTCACATTGGCACTAACTACCGCTCTACTGATGACCGCTCATGCCGTACCCGCATCGGCGGCATCAAATGCGCCTGAGAGTATGTCGCAAACAGGTTCGATACAAACCATTACTCCCCGATGGGAAAGCACCAATGTTGTTGTCCCGTCTATCTCAATCTCTGGCAAGCAGATTTCTGTGTCGGTATACATTTCACCAAAAAATCGACGACATCATCCGTAGGTACCTCTATCTGGAAAAGAAAGTTGGGAATGGTTGGACACCCGTCACCTCATGGTCGATTGATGGAACTGGATCGGTTAGCATTACCAAACTTACACCGGCACAATGGGTATTACATACCGCACCAGAGTAGTTGTCACAACTGGGGTAGACAAGATTGATGCAACTTCTACCGAACGCACCGTCTAAAAAATTTAGAAAAAGATTGTCCCTTTTTCTGTGTCTGTCCGTTATACAAGTAAATCCACAAAACAGGAGGTGAAATAAGCGATGGCAACGGTAAATACTTTATGGGAGCATTTGTGTGGGTCTGCTTATTTCTCTTGCCCACTATGGAGGCTGCGACTTAAAATCAGCAGGACAAGCGCATAGCTTATATAGTCGATGTTTAGGTTATGCGCTGCCGATGGTTTTATCTACTAATTTTCCATGCTCTCAATGGGCATTGATACCAAACGAGGGGGATGGCTATGAAAAATATTTTAAAAATAATGCTTATGATGATTACAATTTTTACGATAGCAGGTTCTGCTGTGTATGCCGCGGAAATACCGGTTTCAGATCAGGATCAGTTAATAACGAGCAGCGATTGGACAGAAATCAGTAATTTACAGGGTGAAATGAAAAAAGAAGAGCCGGATGCAACCATCGATTATGACAAGGCATTAAAAGTATATGTGGATTGTAATCTTATAAAATTGCAGACGGCAGATACGAAAAAACTCACAAGTGCTCTGGAAAGTGCAAATTATGTATGGGTCATTCCTTTTAAAATGGAAAAGACATATGGAATGTTTACCGTAGCCAAAGGACTTCCTTTGAGTGAAGAAGCAAAGTCCGTATTGACAAAAGCAGAGCAGGAAGAAGTAAAAAATCATGCCGGAAAATGGATGATTACAGAGACAGCAGAACATACAGTGGAACCTTACTATGATATACTTCTGGAAAAACGAGAGGCATTATCGGACTGTACGAGAGTAGTACTGGTGGGAAGTCAACCGGGAATGAGACAGCCGGTTGCACTTGGGATGGATGATGAAACAGCACGTATCTGGATTTCGTTAGGGTACCAGTATCCGGTTATGGAGAAAATTCCGGAAACTCAAAATGTGGAAAGCGGTGTCTATTCATTTGAGTCTGTAGCGGAGATTTCAGATACTTATATTGAAGATTCTGAGGTAAGTACAGGAGCTGGAGTACAGAGCAGAAGTTCGATGAAATATGTGGCTGGCATTGGAATTGTATTGATAGGAAGTATTTTAATTCTTAGTGTTTTAAAGAAAAAGAAAATTAAATCAGAAGATTGATAGGGCAAACCCCGGAATGGAACAGACCAGTCCGGGGGTTTTAATTATTTGCTTGACATATACTTTGTTTTAAACATTTCACCCTGTGACTGTGCAAATAGAACCGTGGGCGCGCTTATTCGAAGCCTCCTTCTAAGCCAGACACGAACTCGCTCAGACGGTGTCCCCGGCAGACCGACAGACCGCAGAAACTGTTGAACGTTGGACGGACAGCAAATCATCGAAAAAGGCAGAAGTGGATTCCTATAAATTCGTAATTCTGAATAATTGCGTGTCCGACCGTGTAAGCGGCGGCAGGCGCAGGAGAGCGTTTCGCAATCGCCTGATAGAAATAGAAAGAGAGGCTTGCAGTTTGGAACCTGCCATAATATAATGTATTGCGATAGGAAAAATGGGATAAAAGGAGTTCATATATGTTAACACAGTTTTCTAGAACGGAGTTACTGCTCGGAAAAGAAGCGATGGACCGGTTGAAAAATGCCCGTGTGGCAGTGTTTGGAATCGGCGGCGTGGGAGGATACGTCTGTGAAGCACTGGTCCGGACCGGCGTAGGCGCATTCGATCTGATTGACGATGATAAAGTATGTCTGACAAATTTAAACCGTCAGATTATTGCGACAAGAAAGACCGTTGGGAAATATAAAACAGAAGTGATGAAAGAGCGCATGCTCGAAATCAATCCGGATGTAAAAGTAAACATCATGATTGTTTTTTCCTGCCGGAAAATGCAGAGGAATTTCCGTTTGAAGAATACGATTATATTGTGGATGCGGTCGATACGGTTACAGCAAAGATTGCGTTGGTGATGAAAGCAAAGGAAATGAATATTCCGATTATCAGTAGTATGGGAGCCGGAAACAAGCTGGATGCCAGCAAATTTGAAGTCGCAGATATTTACAAAACCAGTGTGTGCCCGTTAGCAAAAGTGATGCGCCGGGAGTTAAAAAGCGGGGAGTAAAAAAATTAAAGGTGGTTTATTCCAAAGAAGAACCAATCAAACCGATCGAGGATATGGCGATCAGCTGCCGCTCAAACTGTATCTGTCCACCGGGAGCCAAACATAAGTGTACGGAGCGCCGGGCAATTCCTGGAAGTGTGGCATTTGTGCCATCGGTGGTAGGACTGATTATTGCGGGAGAAGTGGTCAAGGATCTGTGTAAAGAAGTTACCGCTTAAAAGTTTATCTGTAAACCGTAATTTCACAGTTCCATGTAAATAGGAAGAAAGAACGACTTGTACTTTTCCTTTTCGTATGTGATACTATAATAGTTGCGTAATATATAGATAGAAAGGGAAAGAATTATGAAAACAAATGGAACCAGAAGAATTGTAACTTTTATGCTGGCACTGGTGCTGGTGTTCACAACGGTATGTGTTGGCACAACAGAAGTTGAGGCAGCAGAGAAGTTTACTACAATTATTGCACCTACACAGACAGAACAGGCGACAGCAGGAACAGAAGTAAAGACACCGTTTTCTCTGACCAAAAGTTATGGATTTGTTGCACAGATCGTGACAGAAGCACCTGTCGATATGACAATTACGGTATACGACAGTGTGGGAAATAAAGTACAGCGGGCAGATAACCCTTATCAGATATCATCATCTTCTACCAGCTAGGAGTATGAAGAAGGTGTGTATTATTTTGTAGATCCTGTTCCAAATGTGGATGCCGGGGATTACTATTATGGAATTACATTTTCACAGAGTACAAAATATCTTTTATACCTGTATCAGTACAATGGTGGTGCAAAGATCAGCAATGCCAATGCGGTTGTTACCAAAGGATACACCAAGAAGCTTTCTGTTACCGGTGCAAAGGTAAAAGCATGGAAGTCTAAAGATTCCAAAATTGCCAAAGTAGATAAGGATGGTAAAGTAACCGGCGTCAAAGCTGGAAAAACAACGGTTTATGCTGTGACAGAAGATGGAGAGAATCTGCCTGTAAGGTAACCGTAAAGGAAAATAAATTTTCATCCGTAAAGTTAAGCAGTAGCGATGTGGATTACAATAAATGTGTGATGGAAGTTTATAAAGCTTCTTTTGATAAGTCTGGAAATCTTGTTATGACAGCTAGAATTGTCAATAATACGACAGACTATATTACCGCATTGAAGGATGTCAACATTGTTGTGAAAGATGCCAGTGGAAAAACGATTGGTACGTATAAAACGAGCAGATACAATGTTACCGTTTCTTCTTATTCGACAAAAGATGTTAAGTTCACATTGAAAAAGTCTTCTTTGAAGAAAAAGAAATTTGATTTGCGTAATGCTACGATCACCAGAAAGGGCGGCGCGTATTACTATCGTTAATCATTGAAAAAGAAAAGGCGTCCGGAAAAAACGGACGCCTTTCTCATAGAAAAAGCAGATGACGGGAATCGAACCCGCCTCCCCAGCTTGGGAAGCTGGTATTCTACCGATGAACTACATCTGCGTTTCGTATTTTATTATAGCACATTTTTGAAAAAAGTCATCAGGGGAAAAGGAAAAAATCAAAAAAATCAAAAATAGGTAAAATTGGTTTGCTTTTGTAATTAAATAGTGTTAAACTGAAAGCATAAAAGCCAAAGACGGCGTACCTCAGTGAGGTGCGTCGTTATTTCATAGGAAATGTTGTTTGGTGTTAAATTCCTATGAAATAAATTATAGGAGAAACACAAATGAAAACATTAGAAACCAACGATTGGATTATTTTAAACACAATCATTTATAAAGTCTATACGATGGAAGATTTTGATGAAATGCGAAAAAAACTGTTAGAACAGTTAAAACTGCTGGTGGATTTTGACAGTGCTGATTTTTATCTGGCATCCGTGGAGGATGAAAAGAAACTGGACGGCCGGTGATGTATAATTGCGACAGCAATCTATCGGAAGAATATGAGGAATTGGATTACAGCAGAGGGATTATGCTCAGCGGGAAATCGCTGATTTATCGGGAGACGGATATTATCAGTGATGAGTTGCGTGTGGAAACGGAATATTATAAGAAGGTATATAGCCCAATAACTGGCATTATTCGCTGCAGGTTGTGATCGCAAAAGATCATCATTCCTCGGTACAATTACGTTTTATCGTACCATTGGAAAGGAAAATTTTAAATACGATGACATTTTTGTTCTCGATATGCTCAAAGACCATCTGGCCTATCGGATGGAAAAGCATCAAAGACGGGCAGGGGAGGAAGGAGAAAAGCTTACGGTAACGCAGGCCGTGGAACAATATGGACTGACCCGGCGAGGATACGATCCTTCGAAATCTGATGCAGGGAAAGGAAAATCCGGTGATCTGCGAGGAACTGACCATCAGCACCAATACGCTCAAAAAACATATTTTAAACATATACCGGAAACTGGGAATACGCAATCGTGTACAACTGTTTAAAATGATCCGGGAGCATGATGAAGCCGGATAGAAGTTATAGGAATTGAGACTTGTTCAGGGCAGAGTACAATGCTATAATGAGGAATGGATTTTACGCAACAATTCAAGAATTGGAGAAATGGCATGTACCGAAAAACTGTAGAGGAATTGCAAAAGGACCAGAGAGAAAAGCTGGTCATCGATATAAGAAGTGAGCAGGATTATATAAAGGAAACTTATCCCGGCGCAAAACATATTTTCTGGGAAGATTTATGGAGCACATCGGGAGATCCCGAAGGAGCTGCCGGTGTATCTGTTTTGCTATACCGGGCAAAGAAGCGATGAAATTGCGGAAGATTTGTCAGAACAAGGGTATGAGATTTACAGCATTGAGGGAGGATATCGTTCCTATCTGCGCAAGAAACTGGCCGATTTTATGAAGGAAGATGACGGGACTGCAGAACGATTAGCAGACAAGGCTGCTGATGCGGAACGAAGCATTATTAAAAAATTTAAAAAGACCGTATGGAGACCTTTTACAAAAGCGATCAATGCGTATGAATGATACAGGATGGAGATAAGATTGCAGTGTGCATATCCGGAGGAAAGGATTCCATGCTCATGGCAAAGTTATTTCAGGAGCTGGAACGGCACGGAAGAAAAATTTTGAAGTTGTTTTTTTGGTTATGAATCCGGGATATAATGAGGTGAATTACCAGACAATATTAAATAATGCGAAAATGCTCAATATTCCGATTACGGTGTTCCGGACAGAAATTTTTGATACGGTTGTGGATATTACGGATTCCCCGTGCTATCTTTGCGCACGGATGCGCAGAGGGTATCTGTACAGTAAAGCACGGGAATTAGGATGCAATAAGATCGCGCTTGGACACCACTTTGACGATGTCATCGAGACCATTGTGATGGGAATGTTGTACGGTGCGCAGATTCAGACGATGATGCCGAAGCTGCACAGTACAAATTTTGAGGGAATGGAACTGATCCGCCCGCTGTATCTTGTGAGGGAAGCGGATATCATTCACTGGGCACAGTATAATGACCTGCATTTCATTCAGTGTGCCTGTCGTTTTACCGAAGGGTGTGCATCCTGTGGAGGAACAGAAAAAGGGTCAAAGAGAGCAGATGTGAAGCGTCTGATCCATAGTCTTGAACAGGAGAATCCTTATGTAGCTAAAAATATTTTCCGCAGTGTGGAGAATGTAAATTTAAATACCGTGATTGGATATAAAAAGATGGGGTAAGATATCATTTTCTGGATACCTATGACGATGCTGCAAACCCGAACAAAGAATAAAAAACCGGATACCGTAATTTGCGATAAACAAAAAGCGGTATCGGTTCTATTTATGTATTCGTATATTCCGGCAGGAAGATTATTCTGCGTCTTTTGGCAGATGAAGATGTTTCTTGATAGCCGCAAAACTTTCGGCACTGATCACATGCTCAATACGGCATGCATCTTCTGTAGCTACTTTCGGATCGACACCCAGCGCGACCAGTCCTTTGGAAAGCAGCTCATGCCGCTCGTAGATCATTCTGCGATGGCACGTCCTTCGTCTGTCAGATATATAAATCCGGCGTCTGTGACCGTGATCTGATTTTTTTCACGGAGATTTTTCATGGCGATACTGACACTTGATTTTTTAAAGCCAAGTTCGTTGGCAATGTCAACGGAACGCACCACCGGAAGTTTTTTACTTAATATTAAAATAGTCTCTAAATAATTCTCGGATGATTCCGTACTATGCATGATTGATTCCTCCAATGTTACCTTTTGTTTCATTAAGTAGGATTATAACATAATCTGCGTAAATGGTCTAGCAAAAAATTAACAAAAGTTGTTGACAACTAATGTGAGTTAGGATATACTAACAATGAATCAGAAAAACGTATGGATCGTCCTCTTTGTTTGATGGAAGGAGTGGTAGTAATGGGTACCGCAATTGTATTAATCATCTTGTTAGTAGTGGTTTCTCTTGTGATTAGAAGCATCATCAAAGACAAAAAAAATGGAAAATCCATAACCTGTGGTGGTGACTGCAAGAACTGTCATGGGTGCCATTAATTAAATGTTCAACATACTTTATTGCAAAGAGACTGGCTTGTGCCGGTCTTTTTGTCGTTGCCTGGTTCCGGGAGAGGACGTGCAAAGCTGTTGAATCCCCTGGGTGTGAGTGTTATAATGATTCAGGCAAATAAATATAAAGGAAAAGGGATTATGAGAAAATTACTGATTTATCTGAACGAATACCGCAAAGAATGTATTCTGGCGCCGCTGTTTAAGCTGTTAGAAGCATCTTTTGAGCTGATTGTTCCGCTTGTTGTGGCAGCGATTATCGATCATGGAATTGCGGCATCAAACAAGTCTTATATTTTTAAGATGGGAGGCGTTATGGTGCTGCTTGCACTGATCGGACTGGCATGTTCGATTACGGCACAGTACTTTGCGGCGAAAGCGGCGGTAGGGTTTTCTACCAAAGTCCGCTATGCACTGTTTTCCCATATTCAGAAACTGTCTTTTTCGGAAATGGATACCATTGGGACTTCTACGCTGATCACACGTATGACCAGCGATATCAACCAGACGCAGTCGGGCGTCAATATGGTACTCCGGCTGTTTTTAAGGTCTCCGTTTATTGTATTTGGTGCATGATCATGGCATTTACCGTGGATGTAAAGGCAGCGCTGATTTTCGTCGTTACAATTCCACTTTTGTCGGTTGTTGTTTTTCCGTGATGCTTGTCAGTATTCCGCTGTTTAAGAAAGTACAGCGCGGGCTTGATGAAGTTCTCGGACACACGCGGGAAAATTTAGACGGTGCCCGTGTCATCCGTGCCTTTAACAAGCAGGAAGAGGAAACGAAGGATTTTAATGAGAGCAACGCTTATCTGACAAAGATTCAGATGCTGGTAGGAAGAATTTCCACATTGATGAACCCTCTGACTTATGTGATTATTAATTTCGCAATTATTGCGGTGATCTGGGTCGGAGGCCGGCAGGTTGACATCGGACGGATCAGTCAGGGTGAGGTGATTGCACTGGTAAACTATATGTCACAGATACTGGTGGAGCTGGTAAAACTTGCAAATCTGATCATTACCATCAATAAGGCGATTGCCTGTGGAAACCGTATTCAGGAGGTGCTTGAGGTAGTACCGACGATTACGGATTCTGTCACAGAGACAAAGAAAAGCGCATCCGGTGAACTGGAGGTGGAATTTTCCCATGTTTCCATGAAATATGCGGGAAATGCGCAGGATTCTCTTACAGATATTAATCTGAAAGTGAAAAAAGGACAGACAATCGGAATTATCGGTGGAACCGGTTCCGGTAAAGTTCGGTGGTCAACCTGATCCCGCGTTTTTACGATGTATCCCAGGGAAGTATAAAAGTTGCGGGAACCGATGTGCGTGAGTATCCGCTTGCGGATCTGCGGCAGCGCATTGGTGTTGTCATGCAGAAAGCCGTATTGTTTCAAGGAACGATTGCACAGAATCTGCGCTGGGGAAATCCGGATGCGACAGAGGAACAGTTGTGGCATGCGATTGAAGTGGCTCAGGCAGCGGATGTGGTAAAGGGAAAAGAAGGCGGTCTGGATTATGTGATTGAACAGGGCGGACGAAATCTCTCCGGCGGACAAAAGCAGCGTCTGACGATTGCCCGTGCCGTTGTAAAAGATCCGGAGATTCTGATTCTCGATGATAGTGCATCGGCACTGGATTTTGCCACCGATGCGCGCCTGAGAGCCGCACTGCGTAATCTGCAGGGAAATAAAACCATATTTATTGTTTCCCAGAGAACTTCCTCCATCCAGTTTGCAGACCAGATACTGGTGATGGATGACGGACAGGCAGTGGGACTGGGAACGCATGAGGAGTTGCTTGAAAACTGTGAAATTTATCGTGAGATTTATGAATCTCAGTTTAAGAAAGAAGATCTGAGAAAGAACGGAGGTGCAGGAAATGTCTAAGCAGAAGAACATGACCGGACAGATTGCAACACTAAAAAAAGTGATGCATTATATGAAACACTATATTCCCATACTGATTCTGTCTGTTGTGCTGGCAACGGTGACAGTGGCACTGATTCTGTATTTCCCGATTCTGACCGGACGGGCGATTGACCTGATTCTGGACAAAGGAAATGTGGATTTTCCGGGGATTCTTGCAATTGCAAAAGAAGGCGTAATTGTAATTGGCATCACGGCTGCGGCACAGTGGATTATGAATATGTGCAATAACCGTATGACATACAATATTGTCCGTGATATCCGAAGGGATGCGTTTGAGAGGATCGAGCATCTGCCGTTGTCTTATATTGACAGTCATTCCCATGGGACATGGTCAGCCGTATCATTGCGGATGTGGACACGTTTGCGGATGGTCTGCTGATGGGATTCACACAGCTGTTTACCGGTCTGGCAACGATCATCGGTACTTTGCTGTTTATGCTCTTTGTCAATGTTAAGATTACTGTAGTGGTTGTGCTTCTGACACCGATTTCTTTGTTTGTGGCTGGCTTTATTGCAAAAAAGACGTATTCCATGTTTCAGCTGCAGACGCAGACGAGAGGAGAACAGACAGCGCTGATTGAAGAGATGGTCGGAAATCAGAAGGTCGTACAGGCATTTTGCCATGAAAAGGAAGCACTCGGACAGTTTGCGGATGTAAATGACCGTCTGCAGAAATATTCGCTGCGGGCAACCTTTTTTTCGAGTCTGGTGAACCCGAGTACACGTTTTGTTAACAGTCTGGTATATGCAGCTGTGGGAATTACGGGAGCACTTGCCGTTATTCTGACAGGCGGAGCATTTTCTGTCGGAAATCTTTCCTGTTTTTTGTCTTATGCAAATCAGTATACCAAGCCGTTTAATGAGATTTCGGGGGTTGTGACAGAACTGCAGAATGCTCTGGCATGTGCGGCGCGTTTCTTTGAACTGATTGAGGCAAAAGAAGAAGAGCCGGATGCAGCAGATGCGTATCAGTAGAACAGGCAGACGGAACGGTAGACATTGACCATGTGTATTTTTCCTATGTGCCGGAGCAGAAGCTGATCGAGGATTTTAATCTGCATGTACAGCCGGGACAGAGGATTGCCATTGTCGGCCCAACCGGATGTGGAAAAACCGACACTGATTAATCTTTTGATGCGTTTTTATGATGCTGATTCCGGGCATATCCAGGTGAGCGGACATGATGTGATGCACATGACCAGACACAGCCTGCGGAAAAATTATGGAATGGTATTACAGGAAACGTGGCTGAAAAAGGGAACCATCCGGGAGAATATCTGTATGGGAAAACCGGATGCAACCGAGGAAGAAATGATTGCAGCGGCAAAAGCAAGCCATGCACACAGCTTTATCCGCAGACTGTCGAAAGGGTATGATACTGAGATTACAGAAGATGGGGGCAATCTGTCACAGGGACAAAAGCAGCTTCTTTGTATTACCCGTGTCATGTTATGCCTTCCGCCGATGCTGATTCTTGACGAGGCTACTTCCTCTATTGATACAAGAACGGAAATCCGTATACAGAAGGCATTTCTGACGATGATGAAGGGACGTACAAGTTTCATTGTGGCGCATCGTCTTTCCACGATCCGGGAGGCAGACAGTATTCTGGTCATGAAAGACGGAAAGATTATCGAACAGGGAAATCATGATACCCTGCTGGCACAGAACGGCTTTTATGCAACGCTGTATAACAGTCAGTTTGATCAGGGTTAAAGCCCGGTTTCGGCTTTATAAGAGTATGCATTGGAGATGCGTGTGTTTTCTGCCGTCAGCGTAACCGGTTCCCGGTAATAGGCAATTACCGGAGTGCCGACCTGTAGAGTCTGAAACAGTTTTTTTGCCTTTTTCGGAGGCACATTGATACAGCCGTGAGAACCGGAAGTTTTGTAGATCTCTTTGCCAAATGTGCTGCGCCAGCTTGCATCGTGGATGCCGACATTGTATGCAAACGGCATGAAATATCTGACATTGGACGCATAATTTTCGCCGACAAGTGTGGCATCTTTCTGTTTGTATGCAATCTTAAAGATGCCATCCGGTGAGCCGTTTCCGCGGCTGATGTTTCCCGAAACAATGCCGGTGTCTGTGACAAGTGATCCGTCCTTGTAATACCAGAGATGCTGGCTGGTATAGTCAATTTCCACATAAGTATTGCCGATATCATCCAGTCCGCTCTGCATGGCGCGCTGCTCATAGACAGGTTCCCGTTTTACAGGTTTTCCACCTTTTAAGTCTTTTAAGAGCTCTTTTTTTTCTTTGGATTTGTCAATTACCCAGCCGTAATCGCCACCGCCGATTTTTACGGTGTCCCCTTTGCTTGTCTTGAATTTCCGTACATCCCCATAGGTGTTGTAAGTACTTGCCAGATGCTGGACATAGGAAGTCAGCCGGGTATCATTGATGGAAACCGAGCCGTCTTTTTTGAGGTCAAGTAAAGACAGGATACCGGCTTTATCCAGCCCTTCGTCAGCTCCTTTGATTTCGTAGGTGACGGTTGCGGCCATATACCGGTCAAGCTGTGAAACCGTATCTGCAATCTGCTGGTCATCTGCTGTTACGGACGGTTTTTCGTAGCAGGCATCGGAAAGCGTGAGTGTAGTTTCCTGATCGTCTATGGCTTTTTGGATTTCCTTTATGATCTCATCGCGGATGGGGGTATTTCCTGGTGTCTCATTTACGATGGTATAATCATCATCCGTAATACGCAGATGTGCATTCTCCGGTGCTTCGATATAGGAAGGATCAAAGATAGCCAGCGCATCGGTCAGCTGGTTTAATGCAGTTTCATTGTAGTGAAAAGAACGGTTCAGATCTATTTGGTGTTTTTGAAACAGGGCAACCGGCCACAACAGGATTTTCTGCTGTTTTACAAGCGATTGTTCTTCACCGGAACGTTTGTAAGTATAGGAAAAGTCACTTCCGGAAAGTGTGTATTTGTTCCCTTTGCGATCCGTTATGTGCAGCTGGTAATTTTGCGCGGAAGCAATGTTTTTTGCTTCCAGATCATCCGCAGTCTGGTTGCCACAGGAAATCCCACCGATGGTTGTATGGGGGAAATAATGCCCGTGGTAATAAACACAAAAACCTGCATAGACGCCGATGACAGCTGCACCTGTACCGCAGAGAATGCCGCGGAGTACCCTCAAAGAGGTTGTTCGTTTTGCCATAAAACTCTCCTTTTTATGAGACGTGATCGGGTTTTAAATGCGGAACCGGCATATACACCGGTACACCGTTTTGATAGGTGAGAGAAACCTCTCCCTGGATTAACGGGTAAAGATAGTTGTAAAGCTCCTGACGGATATCGTTTCCGTGTGCATTGATCCATTCACGCGGGATGGATTTTGCCTCATTGGCAATGCCGCGGATCGGGGCATGGTCATAGGCTACCGCATATGGGGTATTCGAGGTGCGCGTCAGGGTTACCATGGAGGCGGTTACACCTTCCTCAGCGAGCAAAACAGCATGTTCTCCGAGTGCAAATGCCTCTGACTGATCGGTAGCAGATGCCAGATGGGAGGCACAGCGCTGCAATACATTGATTTCTATGGAACGGACTTTGACGCCGATGTTTTCCTTGACCAGAAATTCAAGTGCTTTTCCGGCTCCGGAGAGCTGCTGGTGTCCGAACTGGTCAGCCACTGCTTTGGAAGCTGTGATGTAGTCTCCGTTTTTGTCACGGATTCCCTCGGATACGGCAACAATTACATTGTTTAATGTTTTTAATTTGTTCCGGATATCGGTCAGAAACTGCTCTTTGTCAAATGCAACTTCCGGGAGATAAATAAAATGCGGGGCAGTGTTGTAGTCATTTCGCGCCAGGGCGCTGGCAGCAGTGAGCCATCCGGCATCGCGCCCCATAATTTCTACGATAGTGACGCTTTTTACCGCGTAAATAAACGTATCGTGTGCAATTTCCAGCATTGTGGATGCAATGTATTTGGCGGCAGAACCGAATCCGGGTGTGTGGTCGATCATGCATAGATCGTTGTCAATGGTCTTTGGAACTCCGATAATCCGGATGTCGCTCTTGATTTTGGCGGCATAATCGGATAATTTAAGTACAGTATCCATGGAGTCATTGCCACCGATATAGAAAAAGGCTTTGATGTTTAATTTTGCAAACTGGTTGAAGATGAATACATAAGCAGAGTCGTCATCTTTGTAGTCCGGAAGTTTGTGCCGGCAGGAACCTAAATACATGGCCGGTGTAACTTTAACCGGTTAAGGGTTTTTTCATCCGGGATCATCTGGGAAAGATTCAGATAACGCTCATTTAAAATACCGAGGATTCCATTGATTGCCCCGTAGCAGGTGTCGTACTTGCCGGACTTTTTTATTCCGGAGATGACTCCGGCGAGACTGGCGTTGATTGCTGCGGTTGGGCCGCCTGACTGTGCGACCATACAGTTTGACTGATTCATATGTAGCTCCTTAAAATGATATAATGTATGTGTACTTCATTGTAGAGGTTTTGGAAAGGAATCGCAAGTGAAACAAATGAAAATCATAATTTCTATGACAGTTGCATGCTGTGTCCGCGCACATGCGGGGCGCAGCGCAGTAAGGGAAAAACTGGAATCTGTGGGGTGACAGAGACATTAAAGGTAGCACGGGCGGCTCTGCATTTCTGGGAAGAACCGTGTATCAGCGGAACAAAAGGTTCGGGAGCCGTCTTTTTTTCCGGCTGTGCCCTGAACTGTGTGTTTTGTCAGAATGAGCCGATTGCACAGGGGACTGCGGGAAAAGAAATCACACCGGAACGGCTGGTGGAGATTTTTCTGGAACTGCAGGAACAGGGGGCGAACAATATCAATCTGGTTACACCGGGGCAGTATGTGCCGCATATCATCCGGGCGGTAGAACAGGCGAGACGGCAGGGACTTGCGTTCCTATTGTATACAATACGGGAAGCTATGAGAATGTGGATACCATCAAGGCACTGGAAGGAATCGTGGATATTTATCTTCCGGATTTTAAGTATATGGACCCGTTTCTTGCGGCAAAATATTCCCATGCACCAGATTATCCGCAGACAGCAAAGGCTGCAATTGCAGAGATGGTGCGTCAGCAGCCCCGGCCGTGTTTGCGTGGGAAGAAAAAAGAGGCGAAGACGTGCCGAAGGAAGCCTGCGAGGGAGCTGTGATGAAGAGGGGGGTGATTGTGCGCCAGCTGCTTTTGCCCGGATGTCTGAAAGATGCCAGAAACATTGTCCGGTATTTATATGAAACATACCAGAATAAAATCTATGTGAGTCTGATGAGTCAGTATACGCCGCTAGAACATGTCAGAGATTATCCGGAACTTGCGCACCGGGTGAGCCGGCGCACATATGACCGCTATGTGGACGCTGCAATTGCGCTTGGAATTACCCAGCTTTCATTCAGGAGCCGGGGGTGGCAAAAGAAAGTTTTATTCCGGATTTTTCAAATGCAGAAGGCGTGTGAAATAATTGGAAAAATGTGTAAAATTGACTGGTTTTTTGACAGATATTGTAGTACCATAGATACATATAAGAGGAGTAATCAGGGAGGTATATGATATGGCAGAAAAGCCGGCAGGACATATTCTGATCGAATGCCCGAATACCATTTTTCATCTGTATGCCCGTGATGAGGGAGAGTTATCAAAAATTGAGACCTTTCTGCGCAATATCCGCGGAATCAAGCGGCTTGGGCTGAATGATATTTATATATGGTGCAATCGTCAGGGAATTTTATATGTTACAAAATTTCATTATCGCAAGGATTTTTCCCTGTGGTTTAATATGAAATCCTACTATCTGTATTTTTTACAGAAATTCCGTTATCAGTTTGCGCAGTATGCGGGATAAATATTTGTGGTTACTGTGTATGAGAGACCGTCAGTGGATTGCACTGCGGTCTTTTTTTTCTTATATAATGAGGAAACAGGAAAAGCCTGAAACGAAAAAGGAGAGTGAATATGAGATTCCGGAATTTTTAAAAGAACATGGAACGATCGGATTTGTCGCGCCGTCATTCGGCTGTGCGACAGAACCTTATTATACAGCATTGCACATGCAAGAGAACGGTTTGGGCAGATGGGATATCATACACAGATGGGGCCGAATTGTCTGGTGGATAAGGGAATCGGGATCAGCAACGACCCGGCATTATGTGGCAAAGAACTGAATGAAAGCTATTGCGGAACCGAAATGACGTCATTATTTCCTGCGGTGGCGGGGAGCTGATGTGTGAAGTTGTTCCGTATATTGATTCGCAGGGATTGCGCAGGCGAAGCAAAGTGGTATATGGGGTTTTCCGATAATACCAATTTTACGTTTCTTATCTGCAACGATTGCAGATACGGCCGCATTTACGGACCGTGCGCAGCCGCGTTTGGAATGGAACCGTGGCATCCGGCCGTGCAGGACGCACTGGATCTGCTCTGCGGAAGATTACCCGTGTGCATAATTATGATCTGTGGAGAAAGAATCTGTCAAAGATGAAGAACATCCGCTGGCGCCGTATCATGTGACGGAGCCTGTGGAACTGAAAGTATTTCCACAGGGAGCCGAAAATGTTACAATGGAGGGAAGACTGATCGGCGGATGTATGGATTGTCTGGTAAACCTTCTCGGTACGCGCTTTGATCACGTAAAAGAATTTCAGGAGCGGTATAAAGAGGATGGATTTCTCTGGTTTCTGGAAGCCTGTGATCTGCATGTGATGTCCATCCGCCGTGCCATCTGGCAGATGAAAGAGGCCGGATGGTTTTCGCATGTGAAGGGATTTCTGATCGGACGGCCAGTGTGTTTCGGAGAAGAAGCATTCGGGATTGATCATTACCGGGCAGTAACCGATCTGCTGGCAGAGTATCAGGTTCCGGTGATCATGGATCTGGACATCGGACACATGGCTCCTATGATGCCGGTTGTTACCGGGGCCATGGCAAAAGCACATGTGCAGGGAAATACATTTGTTCTGGATTATGAATGGAGGTAAAAATGAAAGGTTTGAAAAAATATATGGCAGGTATTCTTGTGGCAGGCATGGTTCTTGGAAGTGCAGCAGTTCCGGCACCGGTGTATGCGACAGAGGCAGAGGATGCACAGGAAGATAACGGGGATGATGTGGAAATTACACTGGACGACAAGCCATATCTGGCGCTCGGAGCGGATCTGACTGCAGACCAGCAGCATACCGTGTTATCTTATATGGGGATCGAAGCGGCGGATTTTGATAAATATGATGTGGTTTATGTGAGCAATGCAGAAGAACATCAGTATCTGGATTCTTATATTCCGAAAAAACAGATCGGAACGAAAGCGCTTTCTTCCGTGCTGGTTTCCCTGGCAGATTCCGGTAACGGGCTGAAGGTATCCACATACAACATTAATTACTGTACGGCGGGCATGTACAAGAACGCACTTGCCACTGCAGGGGTGGAAGATGCCAATGTGATTGTTGCGGGACCGTTTCCGCTTTCCGGGACGGCAGCACTGGTCGGAACGTTTGAGGCATATGAAAAACTGACCGGAAAGGAACTGGATGAATCGGTTGTGGATGCTGCAATGGATGAACTTGTCACAACCGGAGATCTTGAGCAGAGCATTGACGGCGATTCCAATGATGTGGAGGCGATGATTGCAGATCTGAAAGGCAGATTGCCAGTGGAAAGATCAAAACGCCGGAGGAGATTGAACAGGCGATTGAAAAACTTGCGGATAAATATGATCTGAAGTTATCGGATGATGACAAGCAGAAACTTCTTGGTCTGATGAAAAAACTGCAGGGACTGGACCTGAACTGGGATTCCATTAAAAATCAGGCATCTGCATGGGCTTCCCAGCTGCAGAATCAGCTTGCGGACAAGAATGTCGGACAGAAGATAGCAGCCTTTTTTGAAAAGCTGTTTGATATGATCCGGAGTCTGTTTCAAAAATAAAAACATAAAATTTGAGTAAGTGATTGTAAAAACCATGAGAAGTGTTTTATAATAAATCGAAGCATGTAAAAAAAAGAAGAACAAGAAAAGGAAACAGATATGAATGGCATAATGATTGTCCTGACACTTCTGAGTGGTGTTGCACTATTTCTTTATGGAATGTCTCTGATGGGAGACGGACTCAAACGTGTGGCAGGAAACCAACTGGAGCTTGTATTGTATAAGCTCACAAATACACCGATCAAAGGTGTACTTCTTGGAACGATAGTTACAGCGATTATTCAGTCATCTTCCGCAACGACCGTCATGGTTGTCGGATTCGTAAATTCGGGAATGATGAAAGTCGCACAGGCGATTGGAATTATCATGGGAGCAAATATCGGTACGAGTGTTACCGGATGGATTCTTTGTCTTTCCTATATTGATGGATCCAGCGGTATCGCACAGTTGTTGTCCACGGCAACCATTTCTGCCGTTGTTGCGATTATCGGTATTATTTTTAAGATGTTTGTCAAAAAGGCAAACTACAAAAATGTGGGAGATATCATGCTTGGTTTTGCAATCCTCATGGTAGGAATGCAGACGATGAGCGGGGCAGTTTCCCCGTTGAAAGATAACCCGCATTTCGTCAATCTTCTCACAAAGTTTGAAAATCCGTTTATGGGAATTATTGTGGGAATTGCGTTTACTGCAGTTTTACAGAGTGCTTCCGCATCCGTTGGTATTCTGCAGGCATTGTCCGTGACCGGAAGTATCAGTTTGCGGCAGCACTTCCGATTACGATGGGAATTGGAGTAGGAGCGGCCTGCCCGGTACTGCTTCTTCCATCGGTACAAATAAACGGAAAAACGTACAGCCCTGATTTATCTGCTGAACGATCTGTTCGGTATGATTTCTGGTCGATTGTCTTTTACAGTGTCAATGCTTTTGTACACTTTAAGTTTTTGAATATGACGATGAGCCGATCAAGATCGCCATGATGAACTCTATTTCCGTCTGGCAACAATCATAATTTGCTTCCGTGCATTAATCTGATTGAGAAACTGGTATTCCGTCTGATCAAAGACGATCCGGAGGATCTGGAAGAGCAGGCAGATTTCGATCTCCTCGAAGAACGATTTCTGGCATATCCGGCACTTGCCATCGGACAGAGCCATACGGCGGTCAACGGCATGGCAAAGAAGGCACGCAAGAACATTAACCGTGCACTTTCGCTGTTAGGAGATTATTCACAGGATAAGTACAATAAAGTACAGGAAAAAGAAAACCTGATTGACAAATACGAGGACAAGCTTGGCACATATCTTATGCAGCTGACCGGACAGGAGATGTCTACCGTCCAGATGCAGCAGGTGTCCAAATTCCTGCACACGATCAGCGATTTTGAACGTCTGGGAGATCATGCAGTCAATATTTCTAAAGTTGCAAATGAATTTCGGAAAAGAAGATTACGTTTTCTGAGTCGGCACAGAAGGAACTTTCCGTGCTTGAGGCAGCAGTCAGGGAGATTGTCGATCTGACAGTCGATGCTTTCTGCGAGGATGATCTGGAGCTGGCTGCAAAAATCGAGCCTTTGCGGGAACTGATCGGAATTTTGTGCAATGATCTCAAAAACCGGCATGTAACCAGACTGCGGGAAGGAAAATGTGAATTCCGGCAGGGATTTGCGTTTAATGATCTGCTGACGAATCTGGAAAGAATCGCAGCGCACTGTTCCAATGTTGCGGTAGCATGATTGAGACGGAGACTTCGGAATTTGATACCCA
>ENA-OQAS01000471-OQAS01000471.1-human-gut-metagenome-genome-assembly--contig:-NODE-471-length-20888-cov-2.725880_pt1 | contig 20888 bp, 34 predicted proteins | sample MGYA00242733_ERZ504523 | MGnify/ENA primary metagenome ERZ504523 (study PRJEB26092, sample SAMD00036239) | human gut metagenome | host: Homo sapiens | study: EMG produced TPA metagenomics assembly of...
CAAATGCCATACTGATGATAGAAAAAATCAGAAACAAAACAGCTAAAGCAGCATGATATGATTTTACTCACAGAATCAGAAGAGGTCATCAGACTTCTTCCGGAACGTCATGTCCTGTCGGATAGAAGTATGTGAGAAAGCACGGAAAAATGACAATAAGAATGGCATATGAAATGGTCATGCCCTATCATCTTCATATGCATCTTATTTTTTAGAGACATTTACTGAATATCCCTTGTCAACTGTAGGGGCAGGGTTTGCCTGCCCAAATGCATAAGCAAACTATTTTTGGGCGAGCGAACCTTGCCCTACTGGCAAAATGATACGCCATTTTACTTTTGATACATCTTCATATTATGAAGAGAGCTTTTTTTGATTTATTCTTTTATATCTTGGTACAAGAAGCGCTTGATACTTTTTTGGCTGTTTTTTCAAATTCCTCAGGATATAGCTTGAAGCGGGCTATTTGGGAAAATGCCGGTAATTGTTTGTTCAGTTCAAGGCGGTTTTCTTCCATTACCCGTACAAGGTCTGATTGGCTCAAGCCGTGAGCAAAAGCATCATCGGAATCCGGATAGATTAGGCCCACCAGTTTGTCTTGTTGCAGAATAATCAGTGACTCTGACACGTATGGCATATTGTTTAGCTTGGACTCTATTTCTTCCGGATAAATGTTTTGTCCGGAAGAAGTGAGTAACAGGTTTTTGCAACGTCCTTTGATAAAAACATTTCCGTCTTCGTCTATTGTCGCCATATCGCCTGTATGCAACCATCCTTCAGTATCAATGACTTGCCGTGTCGCTTCCTCGTTCTTATAATAGCCCAACATCAGGTTGGCTCCACGGCATACCAGTTCACCCGCAATGGCTGATGGGTTAGGAGACAGTACCTTGGCTTCCATACGTGCGGCAACTTTTCCGCAAGATGCCAGTTTCAGTTCTGTCCAATGACTATGGCAGATGATGGGACCACATTCAGTCATTCCGTATGCAATGGTGTATGGGAAATCTATCATTTTTAGAAAGGCTTCCACTTCGGCATTGAAAGGAGCCCCTCCGATGATGATTTCGATGAAATTTCCGCCGAAAACTTCCATCGCCTTCTGCTTGATAAGTTCTTTTATCTTATCGCTGATGATGGGAACATGTAATAGCAGTTTACCTAATTTGTTGTCTACCTTGGGAAGAATATTTTTCTTGAATATTTTTTCCACAATCAGTGGCACGCAAGCTATGACGCGCGGGCGGATTTCCGCAAATGATTCGGCTATGATTTTGGGCGATGGCATGCGGGTAAGAAACCATAGATGGGCGCCTGCTGTGAAACCGTAAAGAAAATCGAAGTCATGCCGAATACGTGTCCCAAAGGTAACATGGATACGACGCTGTCACCTGCTTTCAGACCTATTTTTTCTTTACAGTAGAGCACGTTGGAGAGTATGCTACGATAAGGCAGCATTACGCCTTTGGAATATCCGGTAGTACCTGAAGTGTAATTAATGATGGCCAGGTCTTCTGATTTTTCTTTTTCATAAGAAATATCATCGGACGAAATCTGCAAGGGAATTTGTGCCCGAATATCTCATTCAGATGGTCGCGGGCATAAGCCAGTTTTTCCGAACGGGATACGGGTACACCGAAATCTTTCAATTCTATGATACCTTCCAAATGAGGCATGGCTGCTTCATTCAAGTTCTCCCATATCTGATCGCCTACGAACAACAGGCGGGCTTCAGAGTGGTTTACAATATTGTGTACCTGATCGGCTTTGAATTCATGTAGGATAGGTACTACTACGGCACCATAGGTGATGACGGCAAGGTAAGTTACTGTCCAATGAGCGCTATTACGCCCGCAGATGGCTATTTTATCTCCCTTCTCAATGCCGGCATTTCCAGCAAGATATGTATTTTCTCTATTTTACGGGCCACATCTCTGTATTGTAATGTGATGCTTTATAGTCTGTAAGAGCGTTTAAATACCAATTTGTTTTTATACTTTGCTCGATAAGAGCAATAAAACTCTGTTCTAGTTCCATGATAACTTTTGCACATTTATAGGCTGAGTGTGCGCAAAAGTAGTAAAATGAGGTAAGGGGGATGGGAAATGAAACAGTTTTTTACATTAATTTAACGCCCTGAAAATGTAGATTCTTTTATTATTTTACTTTAAAATGCTAGTTTATAATCGTTTGCCAATTGTTGATATGTCCCTTTTCCGGAAATGTTATTTGTTCAGTCATAATAGTATTAGAATTCAAAGATTCCGGGGGATAATGTAGGATTGATATAACTGACGTCACGTGTTTGCCATAACCTGCCATTCAGTGTGTAGAATAATTGTTTGGTGGCCGACGAATTGTTTAGGTTAACAGTAATTACGTACAGAGTGGTTCGTTTAGGAAATTCTATGAGATTTACATTGGTGGCAGTCCACATGGCGTATGGACTCAATGTAAAATCATTATATACGTTAGGTGTCAGTTGATCTGTAGTTTGTAAATCGGTATTAGTCATTACCCATTGGGCATTACCGTTCATCCATACTTCTTTTTCAAAACCATTTTGGATAAAAGAGGCCACATAATAATTCCCTTGTTGGCTCCAGCTTACGTTCGTGGCATGTGGATATATCTTTTTCAGTGCTATATGAAATGTAGTGGGAGAGGTAGCAGACAAGGTGGTGATCAGTACCCATAATATTACACATATAGAATAACATCTCTTCTTCATGGTATTTAAATGTTTTGATGAGGTTGATAAAACAGCTTGGCTATACTTTTTGTTCGCCGGTATAAACCTGATTTTGTGGATTTTTTCCACACTTTTGTGGTGTTGTCAACAGGAATCTACACTCCTGAAATGAAAAGCGATATATGTATGTGGTTGATTTTAGTTTAGATATTAAAATGAAGCAGATTTGTGGCACGCTTCTTGTTTTATTGTTGTCGGTAAAAATGAATAAAAAATAAAGTAATTATGAAAAAGGTATTAGTAACATTGGTATTAGTGATGACTTTAGGCGTGTCTGTTTCTTTTGCTCAAGCGGCTCCGGTAGAGGTTCCGGTAGTGGAAAAGCCTCAACAATCTAAGAAGTTGGTTTTCTCGGAAATCTATATGAATGATGTGCCGGAAGCGTGATGGACAGGCTTGCATTGGAAGGTGCTATGATAAAGCAGGCTTTTATGGCCTATGGCATTGATGGAAGCCGTATTTATAAAATTAATGTGTTGACAAGTGATGCTCATGAACAGACATTGTTCTTAGGTGAAGATGGTAAAATTTTGCAATAGTTAGTATATTTATAATAGTGCTTTTACATGAATTCCCGGCTTGTGATAAGTCGGGAATTTTTTTTAGTTAAATTGTTTCTTGACGATATTCGAAAAATAATTAAGAAATCTCTTGTGCATAATAATTGTAGGTTTTATCTTTGCCACTCAAATTTAAAAAGGTGATACAATGGAAACTTATGATATATATTTTAAAGAAGGTAATGATTTTGCTAATAAAGGATTTTCATTGAAAGATAAGGCTAAGGCCATTAGAATGGCGGAAGATATGTTGGCTGAACGCAAAGGATATGTGAAGGATTTTGTTGGAGGAACTATTTCCGTAATGTGTAAAGAAACGAAAGAGGAAGTTTGGTCCAAGCCGATAGGGGAGGTTTAATGCAATTTTTACATCTTTTTTGCCTTGCCAATCATAGAGTTGTGAAATACAGTGCTGTAATTGAATGGTACGTAGCCGTTAATAGCAGCAACCCTTGGTTGTATTTGTGGTGGATTTGTTATTGGCGGACATGAATATTTCTTTCTCTTCTAGGATATTCGGTATATTTCTCCTTTCATGCTTTTGCCGGACTGATATAGATAATGCCGGGTAGCACTTGATAGGACGATGATTGTTCTTTTACTAAGATGCTTCAGTATGACTTTTTTCCGATCCTATCCATTCTTGACATATAGTTGTTATTCATAGCTAAATACACCGTATTCCCAATGAAGCTTTCTGTGGGGATCCCTTTGGTGTTCGTGTAACTATTGTGACTGTTATTATGCCGATGGGGTATAGTATTGATACAACAATGATTTTTCATAATAACTTTTAACTTATGATTTAGATAGCTCCGACTTGTCACAAATCGGGGTTATCCGCTTGTTATGCTATTAAACTTGGTCAGCTATTGGTTAACAATTTCACGCAACAGTAACTCTTTGGAGTAAAAGTGGCAAATAAATTTTTTGTTCACATGAAAAAAAAACTTTCCCAAAAGCTTTGTATTATTGATTTTCTATGTATCTTTGCATCGTTATTATTTCTCGGGGTATTAGCTCATCTGGCTAGAGCGTTAGACTGGCAGTCTAAAGGTGGCGAGTTCGAGTCTCGCATGCTCCACTTTTTTAATGATAAAATGAAGGTCTGACGAAGCAGGCCTTTTTTAATTTAAAGACTATAGATATGTTAATTTATAATACAACTTATCAAACAGGCATTGACGATGCGCGTAATTTTGTCATTTGGCTTAGTGAAAGCTATATTCCCGAAGTGGAAAAGACGGGAATATTGCAAAATCCCCGTCTTACGCACATCCTTAGTCATAAAGAGCAGGATTCAGAATGTTTTCATTGCAATGGGAGGTGGAAGATACAGCGACCTTACACCGCTGGCATACTCAGCAGGGGATGCATCTGAATGAGGAAATGATGAAGATATTTAAAGATAAGGTGGTTGGCTTTCCCACTTTGATGGAGGTGATTAAGTGATTCAGCCGGTAAAAGAGAAAATCATTCTGGGTATAGATCCTGGGACAACCATAATGGGGTATGGCCTGCTGAAAGTAGTAGGTACTAAACCGCAGGTAATGACTATGGGGGTCATTGATCTTCGTAAATATGGTGACCATTATTTAAAACTGCGCCGTATTTTTGAACGGGTGGTTGGTATAATAGAAGCTTATTTACCTGATGAATTAGCTATTGAGGCGCCTTTTTTTGGAAAAAATGTGCAGTCGATGTTGAAATTAGGGAGGGCACAGGGAGTGGCTATGGCTGCTGCTTTGAGCCGTGATATTCCTATAACAGAATATGCGCCGTTGAAGATAAAGATGGCGATAACCGGTAATGGGCAAGCCAGCAAGGAACAGGTCGCTGATATGTTGAAAAGGATGTTACATATACCGGAGAGTGATATGCTGCCTTTTATGGATGCAACAGATGGGTTGGCGGCTGCTTATTGTCATTATTTACAAATGGGCAGACCGACATTGACTAAAGAATATTCCGGCTGGAAAGATTTTATAAATAAGAATCCTGATAAAATAAAAAGATAAGATTATGAATGTGAGACATGTTATTTGGGCATCAATTGTTTCTACTACTATTAGTTGTCAGTCTGTGAAAAAAGAATATAATTCGTTTGATGAATATCCTGTCCGTGAAGATGCGCTGACTGAAATGGAGTACTCGCCTGCCGAAACCAAGTTTTCACTTTGGCTCCTACAGCGGAAGAGGTGCGTGTCCTTTTATTTGAATCGGGTAATGAAGGTTCAGCTTCTAATACTTTTCCAATGGAGATGAGAGAGAACGGTACTTGGAATATTTCAATAAAAGAGGATCTGAAGGGTAAATTCTATACCTTTAATGTGAAGGTAAACGGGAAATGGTTAGGAGACACTCCGGGAATTATGGCAAAAGCGTAGGGGTAAATGGTAAGCGGGCAGCTGTGCTTGATCTCCGTTCTACAGATCCGGAAGGATGGGAGAACGATGTGCGTCCTCCTTTGAAGAATTATGCTGATATTACGGTTTATGAGATGCATCATCGCGATTTCTCTTTGGATTCTGTTTCCGGAATTCAAAATAAAGGCAAGTTCCTGGCTTTGACGGAGCAGGGTACTACCAGTCTTCAGGCGAGAAGACAGGTATTGACCATCTGAAAGAATTGGGAATTACCCACGTGCACTTATTGCCGTCGTATGATTATGCCTCGGTGGATGAAACAAAACTGGACAAAGCCCAATATAATTGGGGGTATGATCCGCAAAATTACAATGTGCCTGACGGTTCTTATTCTACAGATCCTTATAAACCCGATGTCCGTATCAGGGAATTCAAACAAATGGTACAAGCTTTACATAAGGCGGGAATCAGAGTGGTGCTTGATGTGGTGTATAATCACACTTTCAATACAGACGAAAGCAATTTCGAACGTACGGTTCCCGGTTATTTCTATCGCCAGACGAAGGACGGGCAATGGGCAAATGGTTCGGGATGTGGAAATGAAACGGCAAGCGACCGCGCCATGATGCGTAAATATATGATAGAATCTATTCTATATTGGATTAATGAATATCACATAGACGGCTTTCGTTTTGACTTGATGGGGATACATGATATTGAAACCATGAATGAGATACGTGCGGCTATTGATAAGATAGATCCGTCTATTTTTATGTATGGTGAAGGATGGGCTGCCAGTTCTCCTCAATTAGAGGCAGACAGGCTGGCGATGAAAGCCAATGTGGAAAAGATGCCCCGTATCGCCGCTTTCTCAGATGAAATGCGTGATGGATTGCGAGGTGGTTGGGATGATGATACTAAAGGAGCTTTTCTAGTAGGGGAGCCTGGACACGAAATGAGTATCAAATTTGGAATTGTGGGAGCCATCGAACATCCGCAGGTTATAAGTGATTCTGTGAATTATAGTAAGAAACCTTGGGCTTTACAACCTACCCAGATGATAAGTTATGTAAGTTGCCACGATGACATGTGTCTTGCCGACCGTCTGAAAGCTACCATGCCGGATGCTTCGGTAGAGGAACTGGCGGCTTTGCAGAAGTTAGCGGAAACATTTGTCTTTACTTCACAAGGAGTACCGTTTATATTTGCAGGGGATGAGATGATGCGTGACAAGAAAGGAGTTCATAATTCTTATAATAGTCCTGACAGTATTAATACGATAGATTGGAAAAATAAGACCGCACACAAAGATGTGTTCGAATATGTGAAAGGTTTAATAGCTATGCGTAAAGCACATCCCGCTTTTCGTATGGGGGATGCCGATATGGTACGTAGGCAATTGGAGTTTTTACCTGTAGAAAATACGAATGTGGTTGCCTTTATCTTGAAAGACAATGCAAATGGTGACTCATGGAAAAATATCATCGTGGCTTTGAACAGCCGTGCAGAGCCTGTCAAGCTGGACATTCCGTCGGGTAAATACACTGTAATCTGTAAGGATGGTAAAATAAACATGAAAGGCTTGGGACAGGTTTCAGGTGATGAGCTTATGGTACCGGCACGTTCTGCATGATTATACATCAATAGAAGGCTCAAAGAAGATTAATAAAGACTTTGTCATACAGACTAAAACACATAATACGAATGGAAAAGACATGGAGATGGTTTGGGAAGAAAGATAAGATAACGCTTCCCATGCTTAGGCAAATCGGGGTGGAAGGAGTCGTGACCGCCCTTCACGATGTACCTAACGGTGAAATCTGGGCTTTGGAAGCTATCAAAAGTTTAAAAGATTACATTGAATCTCACCAATTGCGCTGGTCGGTGGTAGAAAGCCTGCCGGTAAGTGAAGCTATCAAATATGCCGGTCCTGAACGGGATCAATTGATAGAAAACTACAAAGTAAGCCTTGCCAACCTAGGTAAATCGGGTATCAAGACCGTATGCTATAACTTCATGCCTGTCATTGATTGGATACGTACCGATTTGGAACATCCTTGGGAGGACGGAACCAGTTCTTTGTACTTTGACAAGATCCGGTTCGCCTATTTTGACTGTATGATTCTTCAGCGTGAAGGGGCGGAGAAAGACTATACCGATTTGGAATTACAACAGGTGCGTGAATTGGATAAGACTATAACCGAAGCCGAGAAAAACGAATTGGTCGATACCATTATAGTCAAGACGCAGGGATTTGTAAATGGTAATATAAAGGAGGGAGACCGGCATCCGGTAACCATATTCCGCCGTCTTTTGTCTTTGTATGATGGGATAGACCGTGATGCCCTGCGTGAAACTTACGTTATTTCTTGCAGGCTGTCATGCCGGTGTGTGATGAGTACGGTATAAATATGTGCATCCATCCGGACGATCCCCCTTTCCAGGTATTGGGCTTGCCGCGTATTGTGACCGGTGAGGAAGATATCAACTGGCTTCTCCATGCGGTTGATAACCCGCATAACGGGCTGACATTCTGTGCCGGTTCGCTCAGCGCCGGATTGCATAACAACGTACCTTTGTTGGCACGTATGTTTGCACACCGCACTCATTTTGTACATTTGCGCAGTACCAATGCGTTTCCCAACGGGAATTTTATAGAAGCATCTCATTTGGGAGGGCGTGCTCATGTGATAGAGTTGATCCGTATTTTTGAGAAAGAACGTCCGGGTGTCCCGATGCGTGTGGATCATGGGCGCATGATGCTGGATGATGCCGGCAAAGGATACAACCCGGGTTATTCGTTTCATGGCCGTATGATGGCCTTGGCTCAGATAGAAGGCATGATGGCGGTTATCAACGAGGAATCAAACTTAAATCCTAGATTGACGTACATACTCACTTTATTGGCTCGTTTGCATAGTTTAGTGATGCCTCTAAGGGTCCGAACATACTATCCAAACCGTAGCCTATACCACAGCCGAACATGGTATCCTGTTCCAACAGGTACCTCAGCTTGCTTGCACTCAGCGCATAATTTCCCGTTAGCGTCAGATAATGCACACTTCCCATCCGTTGGCGGAATTTCATGCTTCCTATCAGTAACGCATTCTTTGTTAATTCCACATTGTTTATCCCGACAAATGGTAGTTGCTGTTGCAGGAAACGTCCTTGCACATCCCCCCCCATCGCATTGAGTTTGGAGTAAGGAATATCTTTCCCTATCAGAAAACGTCCGTATATGGCAGGCAGTATGGAGAATCTGCGTGTAACGGGAATCACTCCCTGGCAATAGCCTTTTATGGCAGAGAAAGGAGCGTGGTCGTCATATTTGGTGAAATTATCCGTATAAAGTGCATAGGACGCTCGTGCTGATATGCCTTTGGTAGGGAAATATGCCTTGTCGAAAGTTTCGTAATGCATTTGTGCGAAATAGCTGAAGAAGTGTTCTGTTCCTACGTCAAAACCTTGGTTCCCTTCCTGGTATAGGAATTTGTCGTAGTCATATAATTCATACCTCAGCCCCACGGCAAAGCGTATGTTTTTGTACCAAACATCCGAAAAGGATAATTCTCCCAAATGATAGCGGTAGGTAGAGTTATGTGATTTATCTCCATGATGGTAAAAGTTTATATCATTGTATTGGAACATATATGCCAGTCCGATGTTCTTCAATGGAGCCGGTTCGAATCCATAATCTATGCGGGCGGCATAACGTTTGCCCAATCGTCCTGTCAGTGACAGCGTAGTGGGTACTTTTCCCCGGAAATTACTGGTGACATTAATGAGCAGACTGGCTGTTTCTTCCGAATCAAAACGGATTCCTACGTTCAGCTTATTCTCATATTTCTTGCTTAAAAGAAAATGCAGGTTATAACCTCCGCCGGGGGCTTCGGGCAGATTGTAAGTGGCGCTGGAATATTCCAGATTGGAGCATAGTATGGCTGTTGCTTCTTCTATGCGGCGAAGGCTTATTTCGGAGTCTTCTTTCAAATCACAGCGCTTCAACAGCCACCGTTTGTCTTTTTCGTCCAATCCGTCAAAGGTGATTTCTTTTATATACACTTTGCGGTTGGGGGAGTACGGATAGCTGGGAAGGGGTTTCGGCATATAGGTACTGTCCAGCCCCAGTTCCTGCTTCAGCTTTATCAAGGAGTTTTTTTGTGCCAATGCCGCTTCTTCTCCCCGACGAATCAGTGTGTCCACCGCACTGGGGGTGAAACTGGCGGCAGAATACCCCTCCACATCCACCTTTATATATGTATCGGTTTCTTTCAGATTCTTTTTATAAAGTTCCAGTCCCATTAATTGATGAGTTGCCCCAAGATACTGCCGGTGCTATTCAGTTCGTTGGCGGGTTTCAAGTCATTTTGAACATCCACTCCTATAATAATGTCCGCCCCCATGGCACGCGCTACATTTACAGGGTAGTTGTTTACCACACCTCCATCCACTAGAACCATACTGTCCAGCCGGACCGGAGTGAATACTCCCGGTATGGCCATACTGGCCCGCATGGCCGTAGCCAATACACCTTTGTGAAAATTTACCTCGTTGCCATTTACAATATTTTCGGAAACACAGGCGAAGGGAATAGGTAACTTGTTGAAATCGATGGAATCATGATATCCTACGGTCAGCTCACTGAACAGGTTTGCCAGGTTCTGTCCCTTTATCAATCCTCCTACGGCTTGCGTTTTGGCATTTTTACCGAATGGCAGGGAAAATACATATTTTTCGGAAGCTCCCGTTCCGCCATATTCTGTTCGCTGCGTGGTATTTTGTCACTCAGCAGAAAGGACCAATCCTGCCGGCGAACCATGCTATCCATCTGTTCGGGAGTATAACCGATGGAATAAGTCCGCCTATAATGGAGCCCATACTGGTCCCTACCACGTAATCTATAGGGATACCCGCTTCTTCTATAACTTTCAAAGCACCTATATGTGCCATTCCTTTGGCTCCTCCGCCGCTGAGAACAACGCCCACTTTTTTTCGGGGACCAGGTTGGGCCGTTGTGTGAACGGAGATACAAAGTAACCCTGCTGCTATTAACAGGGTCGGGAATTTCATTTTTTTCATTTTACTATAAATCTAGTTTAAGTTAAAAAACAAAAACAGTGCAAAGATGGTCTAATCTTTCAGCTTTCACAAGTGCTGATTGTCATAGATATTGGTCTATTTTGCTGCTGAGGTTTCAAAGATAGGGAATTGTACCGGAAAAAAGAATTTTGTATATCGCTTTTTTGTCGTACCTTTGTCTGTGTAACGAAAAAAAGTATGGATAATTTTGCAGCAATAGACTTCGAGACGGCAAATAATGAACGTACCAGCATATGTAGTGTAGGGGTGGTTATTGTGAGAAATGGTGAGATAGCGACCGGTTCTACAGCCTCGTTCATCCCGAACCGGATTACTATTTGTATTGGAACACCCGTATTCATGGATTGACACAGGAAGATACTGCCCATGCTCCTGTTTTTTCGGAAGTATGGAAGCAGGTTGCCCCTAAAATAGAGGGGCTTCCGCTGGTTGCGCATAACAAAGCCTTTGATGAGGGGTGTTTGAAAGCCGTGTTCCGTACTTATTGTATGGATTATCCTGATTATGACTTTTATTGTACCTATCAGGCTTCCCGGAAGCTGAAAGGGTTGAGAAACCACCAGTTACATACGGTGGCCGGTTTTTTTGGTTTTGAATTGGAGAATCACCATCATGCGCTGGCTGATGCTGAGGCGTGTGCATGGATTGCCAGACAGATTCTGTGAGTTATAATTAAAGATTTATGATTTCTGAAACCCATGATACAAGAAGATACTTATAAAACCATTACAGACATTGCCGAAGGCATATATACGGAGAAACGGAGTAATTTATAGCTATTGCCATTCCGGTACGTACCATAGAGGAAATAAAGCAGCATCTTGACACGTATCAGAAGAAATATTACGATGCCCGCCATGTGTGTTACGCTTATATGCTGGGGCATGAAAGGAAGGATTTCAGGGCAAATGATAACGGAGAGCCTTCGGGTACTGCAGGAAAGCCTATTTTGGGGCAAATAAATTCCAATGAGCTGACGGATATCCTTATTATAGTGGTCCGTTACTTTGGAGGTATAAAATTGGGAACCAGCGGACTGATTGTCGCTTACAAGGCAGCCGCTGCCGAAGCAATAGCTGCTGCTGATATAGTGGAAAGAACAGTGGATGAAGAAATCACCGTATCCTTTGAATATCCTTTTATGAATGATATCATGCGCATTGTGAAAGAAGACGAGCCTGCCATCTTGGAGCAATCATATGATATGATTGCCTGATGAGGCTCCGGATACGTAAATCCATGATGGGAAAACTCCGTGCACGTCTGGAGAAGGTGGAAACTGCCCGTATTATTGAATAACTCTGTCGGTACGTCGATATTTTTGGGGCCATATTCACTGCGTTCACAGCAGATGAGAAGAATACGGAATGTGGCTGTAAAATGTCTTCCCCATATCAAATGAAACATATTTGTAATATGGATGAAATATTACAGATATACCGAACCTATATCTTTGCAGCCGTAAACAAAGAAAGTCACATTAATAAAAATGAGAAATACACTTGTAGCGTCTGCTTTTACAATGCTGAGTATTGCAACTGCTTCCGCACAGCTGACTATTCCTAAAGAATATCTGCCGGAAGTACATGGAACGATCCGCGGTAAATATGAACTTCAAACCACTAACGGAATGCAACGGTTCCAGGTACGTAACGCCCGTGTCAGTCTGGACGGGAAGGTTCTTCCGGTAATTGCTTATAAGGCTGAAATAGACTTGTCCGATGAGGGAAGCATCAAGATGCTGGATGCATATGCCCGCTTTGTCCCCAATGATACATGGAATGTCACACTAGGACAGATGCGTGTGCCTTTCACCATAGACGCTCATCGATCTCCCCACCAACAATATTTTGCCAATCGTTCGTTCATAGCCAAACAGGTGGGGAATGTGCGTGATGTGGGTGCTACCGGAGCTTTCTCTTTAAAGGAGGGACTGCCGTTGAAACTGGAAGGCGGACTGTTCAACGGCTCCGGACTCACCAATCAGAAAGAGTGGCACAACACGTTGAATTATTCTGTTAAGCTTCAATTGATGCCGTGGAAAAATTATAACTTGACTTTGAGTACCCAGAAAATACATCCCGATAAAATCAGCATTTATATGTATGATATCGGTACTTACTACGAGTTTGATAATTGGCATATAGAAGCCGAATACCTTTATAAAACTTATGCGAAAAACTCATTTGATGATGTACATGCTTTCAACGCCTTTGTCAATTACGACTTGTTTATCAAGAAAGGCCTGTTCCGGAAAATTTCATTTCTAGGACGTTATGACAGTATGGGAGATCATAGTAACGGTAATGCGGATGAGGATGGTAAGCTTTACATTACCGATTATTCCCGCCAGCGTGTGACTGGAGGTGTGACATTAAGCTTTGGAAAGGCTTTTCAAGCGGATTTGCGTCTTAATTACGAGAAATATTTCTATGATAAACTATCTTTGGCAAAAGAGTCCGAACAAGACAAGTTTGTGATGGAATTAATGGTACGGTTCTGAAAAAAGCAGGGGGACACTCCCTGCTTTTTTGCTGTTTGTCCTTCTTGTCTTTTCCTTTTCCATCCCTGCCTTTATTCCGGAACTCACCGGCATATCCGTGATATTTCTTCGGGTAACAGGCTTTTCCTCGACAGGCAGTGCGCCTTCTTCCGCCAAGGGGGCAAGTCTATCCCCACCTCTCTTTCATCATATCTTCCAGTTTCAGCAGCTCATCCTGTATTGTGCAGCTTCTATAAATTCCAGCTTCTTGGCAGCTTCCTGCATCAGTTTCCGGGTACGTTCTATCGTTTTCTCCATCTGTGGCTTGGTCATATACTGAACAATCGGGTCGCAGCCGTTGTATCGGAAGATGGCTCGATGTATGCCTTGGGGCCTTGAGTGGTTCCGGTAACTTCGTTGCTGTTGTTGCCCAACAAGGCAGCATTCCGCGCACGCTGTATCTGTTTGGGGGTGATTCCATGCTCTTCGTTATATGCCAGCTGTTTTTCACGACGGCGGTTGGTTTCGTCTATCGTTTTTTTCATGCTGTCCGTCATGCGGTCTGCTACATGATTACTTTTCCATTGATATTGCGGGCGGCGCGTCCTGCTGTCTGGGTCAGCGAACGGTGGGAGCGGAGGAACCCTTCTTTGTCTGCATCCAGAATGGCGACCAAAGACACTTCGGGCAAGTCCAGACCTTCACGAAGCAAATTCACACCCACCAGTACATCATAAACGCCCTGACGTAATTCATCCATAATCTTGACGCGTTCCAAAGTGTCCACATCGCTGTGGATGTAGTTGCAGCGGATGTCATTGCGCAGCAGATATTCGGTCAATTCTTCTGCCATGCGTTTGGTAAGCGTGGTCACCAGTACACGTTCTTCTTTCTCGATGCGTTGCTGTATCTCTTCCATCAGGTCGTCAATCTGATTCAGACTGGGGCGTACTTCAATTACCGGGTCCAGCAATCCGGTAGGACGGATAACCTGTTCAACGATAATGCCTTCACTTTCCACCAATTCATAATCGGCAGGTGTGGCACTGACATAAATCACTTGTTTGGCCAGTTCCTTGAACTCTTCAAATTTAGAGGACGGTTGTCAAAAGCCGACTCCATCCGGAAACCATATTCCACCAAATTGGTTTTTCTGGCCCGGTCACCACCATACATGGCACGTATTTGCGGTACGCTGACATGGCTTTCGTCTATTACAATCAGGAAATCATCCGGAAAGAAGTCCAGCAGACAGTAAGGACGGGTACCTGCATTACGCCCGTCAAAGTAGCGGGAATAATTTTCTATGCCCGAACAATGCCCCAGTTCGCGAATCATCTCCATATCGTATGTCACGCGCTCATAGAGTCGTTTCGCCTCATACATTTTTCCTTCCTCCTCGAATTTGGCCACCTCTTTCGTCAAGTCGTCCTCAATCTGATGAATAGCTCTCAACTGGCTCTCTTTGGTGGTCATAAAAAGATTGGCCGGATAAATTTTGTATTCATCAAAAGTTGCCAGACGGATTCCCGAAATAGGGTCTATCTCTTCAATGGCATCAATTTCATCGTCCCAAAACATAACCCGGAGGAGATTGTCGCTATATGCCAGGTAAATGTCTACCGTGTCACCTTTTACGCGGAAGTTTCCGCGGTTCAGTTCTATGTCGTTACGCACATACAGGCTGTCCACCAAGCGGCGTAAAAATACATTCCTGTCCAGCAGTTTGCCTTTTTTTATCTCGATTACGTTATTATAGAAATCCGACGGGTTCCCCATACCGTAGATGCAGGACACGGAAGACACCACCACCACGTCCTTCCGTCCCGACAGCAGGGCAGAGGTGGCAGCCAGCCGCAATTGTCAATCTCTTCATTAATGGCCAGATCCTTTTCTATATAGGTGTCGCTGGACGGCAAGTATGCTTCCGGCTGGTAATAGTCATAATAAGATACATAGTATTCCACAGCATTATTGGGAAAGAAACTCTTGAACTCTCCGTATAACTGGGCTGCCAATGTTTTGTTATGGCTTAATATCAAGGTGGGCTTATTGATGTTTTTAATTACATTTGCAATCGTGAAAGTCTTGCCGGACCCGGTGACCCCCAATAAAGTTTGTGCGGGGACTCCTTCCAGCACCCCTTCGGTCAGCTGGGCGATAGCTTCCGGTTGGTCGCCGGTGGGTTGGTATTCGGAAATCAATTCAAAATTCATAATAGCATGTTTGGTTTAATGAGATGTAAAAATACAGTTATTTCCTTAGATATTATCTATTCATCTCTAAAAAATAGACTCTTGTCGACTTTTTAGCATTTAAAAACATGGAAATATTGCATTATTCGGTGGAAAGGCGTAAATTTGCGCAATTATTTGAATAAGATGAAAAAATATATCATTATAGCTCTTGTCTCCGGTACGGTTCTAACGTCTTGTGGAGAGTATAACAAAGTTTTAAAAAGCACGGACTACGAATACAAGTACGAAGCGGCCAAAAGTTACTTTGGCAAAGGGCAGAATACTAAGGCGGCCACCATTCTGGAGGAATTGATTACCATCATGAAGGGAACGGATAAGGCTGAGGAATCACTTTATATGTTGGGTATGACCTACTATAATCAGGGTGACTTCATCACGCTTCGCATTATTTCACCACTTATTATAATACTTATCCGCGTGGGGTCTATACGGAACAGGCCAGATATTTTTCAGGAAAAGCATTGTTCCTGGATACTCCGGAACCTCGTTTGGACCAGTCGAGCACCTATAAGGCTATTCAGGAGTTGCAGATGTTTATGGAATATTTCCCTACCAGTAGCCGTCGGCAGGATGCACAGCAAATGATTTTTGATTTGCAGGACAAGCTGGTGATGAAAGACTATCTGGCTGCGAAATTGTATTATGATTTGGGCTCTTATACAGGAAACAGTACTTATAGCACTACCGGTAACAACTATTTGTCTTGCATCGTTACCGCCCAGAATGCTTTGAAAGACTATCCCTATACCAAGATGCGCGAAGATCTTTCTATCCTGGTCTTGCGTGCCAAATATGATATGGCGAAAGCGAGCGTGGAGGAAAAGAAAGAAGAGCGTATGCGTGAAACGATAGATGAATATTATTCTTTCAAGAACGAGTTTCCCGACAGCAAGTATACTAAAGAAGTGGAGAGCATCTACAAGGATGCCAATAAGTACGTAAAAGAATTTAATGAATAAAACTAAATAAGAAATTATGGATTACAAAAAGACAAACGCTCCAAGTAATACTGTTACCCGTGACATGATGGATTTATGTGCAGACACAGGTAACATTTATGAAACTGTTGCTATCATTGGCAAACGTGCCAACAGATTAGTGTTGAGATGAAGAATGATCTTTCAAAGAAATTGCAGGAGTTTGCCTCATACAACGATAACCTGGAAGAAGTCTTTGAAAATAGAGAGCAGATCGAAATCTCACGTTATTACGAAAAACTTCCGAAACCGACATTGATCGCTGCTCAGGAATATGAAGAAGGCAAGGTTTATTTCCGTAATCCTGCTAAAGAAAAAGAGAAACTACAGTGATTTTTCATTTGGGGCTGTGCAAAAGGTCTTTACCGCAGGTTACACGGATCGTTCTATTTTGAAACATGAGTCGTTTCGTGTGGAAACTGTATCAATCTGAGTAATCTGTGGTACATTTTGATGCACCTCACATTATATTAGCCTGTTATGCTGAACGCAGTGAGGAATCTGATAACCATTCACTTTGTGTTTTCAGGTTTTTCACTGCGTTTAGAATGACGGGTTGTATGATTAAAATTAAAGAGACTATGATACAACGCATTCAATCTGTTTATTTACTTGTTGTTACCATTTTGATTATTATTTGCCTGTGTAGTCCCGTAGGCTCATACATAGGAAGTGATTATAGTGTTTCCGCTTTAACAAATCTGTGTCTTACTATGGCGGATGGTACTAAAGATTATGCTCCATGGGCCTTGTTTGTGATTTTGCTGGTTGTTGCGGTTCTTGCTTTCGGCACTATCTTCTTGTTCAAAAACGCATGTTGCAAATCCGTCTGACTATTTTCAGCACCATTTTGTTGATCGGGTATTATGCCACATTGGTCACTTTTATTTTTATGTTGAAAGAAGAGTCTATGACATTTTCTCCTTCATGGACTGTGTGTCTGCCGTTGGTTGCCATCATTTTGAATTGGCTTGCCATCCGCGCCATTGGTAAGGATGAGGTATTGGTTAAAGCATACGACCGTTTGAGATAAGCTGAGGGAATTATTATGTATGATATAAAAAGCCTGCAAGATTCATCTTGCAGGCTTTTGTATTATGAGAGAGAGTCCTTTTTTTATTTAGTAATATCTATCAGATAACTCAGCCGTATGCCTATGAATGAATGGGCTGATCTTTCGAAGAAATCTCTTTTCGAGTTCTTGTAAAAGTCGCTCAATCCCATATAGTAACGTCCTTCCAGCAGGAAATGTCCGATACCGGTACTTACTTCCAGACCGGCGCCGGCTGTGATACCATAATCAAATTTATTCTCCACTTCTTTACCGTGTTCCGGTCTTGTTGTAGAAGTAGTCCAGTTTATCTTTTCGTTGTCACCCAGGAAAAAGCCGATTTGTGGTCCTGCATTGAAAAAGACCTTCACTCCCCGGTTCAATGCATCCTTGCCGAATGCCAGATGTGCCATGAAAGGGATTTCCAGATAATTCATGGTGCGGCTGTAAGAATTGCCGGAATCATCTTCTATCTTTTCGTCCCATCCGCGTTGTGAATAGTTTATTTCCATTTGCACGCCACACATCATCTTGAAATATTTCTCGGACATATATCTCATGGTAACCCCCATAGACATGGTGTTCAAGGTGTTCAGTTTGATTTTCGGGTTGAAGCTGACGGAACTCATGTTCAGACCACCATTGATGCCGACGGCAAAATTATGACGTTCTTCACCCAACTGTGCAGCTGCCGGCAATGCAAAGAGCAATGCCAGTACAAGCAGCCCGAAGTTCTTATACTTTTTCATTATTCAAAATCAAGTTTAATCAGTTCAAAGTCCTTGGTAAAATGAACGAAGAACACTTTACGATTGATAAATCCACCCCAGTTGTTTACGCGTTCAAATTTAAATCCGGTCTGGATAGGGGTGACAGCCACCTTGTCCAGTTTGTCTTCCAGTTTGTTGCCGTATTGGGACAGGCCCTTCAGGAAGAAATATCCTGTATCGAATCCCAGCATACCATATTTAGGGAATGAGTTGAGCATATCCTTGCTGTACCATTTGCGGTAAGCCGATGAGAACTGAACGGCTTCCGGAAATAAATTGTTTGTGTAAAACGAAGAATAGAAATAGGTGTCCAGTTCATAGAAACTGGCCAGATGGTCGTTGGTATAGGTCTGCCATTCCGGATAGCCGAATAACTGCATACGGTAGTCGGGATTGTCACGGGAGGTCACAATCAGTTGTGGTAACAGTTTTATCAATGCCACGTTGGTGCCGGAAGTCGGGATGAATACATTATCCATACTATGGTTCATCGCGCCTTTCAATGATTCCGGAGTAATATTTTCCCCTTTTAATTCGGTAAAAGGAATGCGTTTGGTTTTTAACTCCTCTTTCAGTCCTTTTATAAAATCCACTTTGTCTTTGTCACCATCTTCTGCATCCAGGAAGATAACATTGGCGGTTGTAAACTTGCGGGTAAAATGCTCGTAAACTTCCGAGTACAGATAAGATTGGGGAGTATTTATCTGATAGATGGCGGGATTGCTGAAAACTTCATTCCCTTTGGAGGTAAAAGGTACTACCAGCCGGATATTGTTTTTCTTGGCGAATTCCGCAACCGGTTTCACCTGGTCGGGATAAGCGGGCCGAAGATAATATCCATGCTCTTCAATTCACTTCTATCCAGAATGTTCTTGATGGAAGAAGTATTGTTATGGGTATCGTATGAGTACAGGTCGATGGATACTCCTTTTTCCTTCAAGCTGTCTACTGCCATCAGGAAGCCTTCATAGTATTCCACCATACGTGTCTGTTCGTCACGGTTGCCCTTGCCGTCTGTCATGAATGGCAGCATTACGGCAGCTTTGATGGTAGATATTTTGCGTGCCTCCTTCTTGCTTTCATTAAACAGCTGGTCGTCCGTGGGGATTACGGCAGGCGTATTATCCACAGGCGTTTCAGTCTTTGTATCCTTAGGATATGGAATACAAAGGAACCTTCCTTTTTTCAGTTTTTCGGTACGCAGTTCAGGATTGGCGGCAATCAGTTCGGCTTCTGTGATGCCATACAGGCGGCTGATGCTGAATATCGTTTCCTTGCGTTCCACTTTATGCATATCCCTGCAATTGGGTTTCAGTGGGGTGGAAGTGGTGACCGGCTTGGTAGTCTGTGCGGCTTTCACCTCGTTCATGATTATCTCCTCGCTGTCCGTCACCTTGGCGGGAATTACGATAACCTGTCCGATACGGAAATTCTCCGCGCTCAGTCCGGGATTTGCCTGGCAGATGCGTTGTGCGGTTACTCCATAGCGTTGTGTCAGCTTGTACAAGGTTTCACCCGACTGGATGGTATGGAACATCTGCTGTTCCGTTCCGATGTTCTTTTGTGGAATCTTCAATGTTTCACCGGTTTTAATTTTCTGGTCGCTGCCGGGGTTCATTTTAACGATATCACCGGTAGTGACATTATACATGCTGGCTATGGAATAAAGACTTTGCCCTTTGGTGATGGTGTGCAGGAAATAGCCGGAAGACTGTGTTTGAGCCATCATTCCGGTGCTGCTGGCAGACAAGGCTGCGATAAGATATAATGCTCGAATAAATTTCATTTGCAGTGTGTTGATTAAACTGAGTGGCAAAAGTACAAAAAAAACTGTTTTATTCACATTATATAGAAAGAATAGAAAATATTATTAGGCTTTTTAATTAAATATTTCGTCGGGAAGCATTAATTTGCAAAGATTACGCAGAGTAAGAAGACTATGAGTGAAGAAAAAGAACTGATTAATGTATACGGTGCCCGTGTACATAACTTGAAAGATATAGATGTTGAAATTCCACGGAACAGCCTGACGGTGATAACCGGATTGAGCGGAAGCGGTAAATCGTCCTTGGCATTCGATACCATCTTCGCCGAAGGGCAGCGGAGATACATTGAGACCTTTTCCGCATACGCCCGTAATTTCCTGGGAGGTTGGAGCGGCCGGATGTGGATAAGATTACAGGACTCAGTCCGGTAATTTCCATCGAACAGAAAACGACAAACAAGAATCCCCGCTCTACCGTGGGGACTACGACAGAGATATACGATTATCTCCGTTTGCTCTATGCCCGTGCAGGAGTTGCTTATTCTTATCTTTCGGGAGAGAAAATGGTGAAATATACCGAGGAACAGATCATCGGCTGATTCACCGGGATTATCAGGGTAAGAAGATATTTATGCTTGCCCCGTTGGTACGTACCCGTAAGGGACATTACAAAGAACTTTTCGAGCAAGTGCGCAAGAAAGGTTATCTGTATGTCCGCGTGGACGGCGAGGTGCGCGAGATTGTACACGGCATGAAGCTGGACCGTTATAAAAATCATGATATAGAAGTTGTGATAGATAAGTTGGT
>ENA-OQAS01000472-OQAS01000472.1-human-gut-metagenome-genome-assembly--contig:-NODE-472-length-20882-cov-1.679065_pt1 | contig 20882 bp, 31 predicted proteins | sample MGYA00242733_ERZ504523 | MGnify/ENA primary metagenome ERZ504523 (study PRJEB26092, sample SAMD00036239) | human gut metagenome | host: Homo sapiens | study: EMG produced TPA metagenomics assembly of...
GAATGCGACGATGGTGGTTGATTTCAGCCACATCAAACAGGCGGTGAAAGAAAAACTGGATCACCGGAACATCAATGAAGTCCTTCCCTTTAATCCGGACAGCCGAGAATATGGCACGCTGGATATGCAGCCAGATACCTGCCTGCTTTAAAGTGGAAGTGCAGGAATCCGAGTCGAATATAGCCATCTATGAGGAGGATTGACAGGAGCGCTTATGAGGAAGATTAACGAAATATTTTACAGCTTGCAAGGAGAGGGCTTTCATACAGGTACTCCGGCTGTTTTTGTGCGTTTTTCCGGTTGCAACCTGAAATGTTCTTTTTGCGACACGCAGCACGAAGAGGGTGTGTTGATGTCCGATGAGGAAATCTTGGCGGAAGTGGGAAAATATCCTGCGGTGACGGTGATACTGACGGGCGGAGAGCCTTCGCTCTGGATTGACCGTGAATTTGTGGACTGCCTGCACCGGATGGGGAAGTATGTCTGTATCGAAACGAACGGTACGCATTCCTTGCCGGATAATATAGACTGGGTGACTTGCTCGCCCAAGCAAGGTGCAAAATTGTGCATTTCCCGTATGGATGAGGTGAAGGTAGTGTACGAAGGACAGGATATTGCCGTATATGAATCGCTTCCTGCCGGACACTTTTTCCTGCAACCCTGTTCTTGCAGCAATACTGCGGAAACTGTGGCTTGCGTGATGCAGCATCCGAAATGGCGGCTGAGCTTGCAGACGCACAAGCTGATAGAAATAAAATAAGACCTTGTAATTTTTAAAATTTACAAGGTCTTATCGTTGCACGGGAGGAGAGGCTCGAACTCCCGACACCCGGTTTTGGAGACCGGTGCTCTACCAACTGAGCTACTCCCGTGTTGCGGCTGCAAAGGTAATGGAAACTTCAAATCTGCAAGTTCTTTGTTGCTTTATTTTCTTAAAAAAATGACTTATAACATTTGTAGGTCCTGATACATAATGCGATAGGCTGCCGCTTTTTTTTCTAAAGCCAGCGGATAAGCTCTTGATGAAGAGGGCATGCGGTAGAGCCGCATAGGGCGGTCTGCGAAAATGAATTCCGTAAAATCCCCGACTTTAGGTTCTTGCAATGAGAACAGCGCACAGAGCGTGTCGGTAGCTTTTTGTCCCGTAGTGACAATCGCTTTGCACTGTGGCAGTTGTTGCAATAATGCGGATATGTCGGTGGGTCGGACCACTTCGAGGTACTTATCAGATGCATTGTCTTGCAATCGCCTTACGGCAGTGGCCGTATCGAACAGGGCTATCCCTTTTTCGTTCAGGAAATCGATGATACGCTCCTTGCGGAAAGCTTTTTGGGATTTATCGGCAAAATGGTCTTTATCATTGAAGAATAAAAGACCTGCAATACGCCACATGTCATTATTCCAGTTCGGGTAGTAAAACTCCATGGACCAGCGTTTTCTTTGCGGCGGGAAACTCCCCAGCATCAGCAACGTGCATTGCCGGGAAGGAAAGGTTCTAAAGGATGCTGTTCTATTTCCATAAGATTGATTTTGCTTATACATTAGCGGATGATAAGGCAAAGTTAATCAAAAATAGTTTTTCAGCAGCTTTCAAGCCCCAGATTACTCATTTTTTCTGTAATCCGGAAAGGGAAATCCGGATATTCGTATAAGCTGAACCGGGGTTCGGTTTTTCCTTCCGTATAGTTCCAGATGGAAGCATAGTCTTCCGTGTCTTCTCCCATGGCTTGCAGTTGTCGCAGATAGGCGGCTATGGATTTGCTTTCGACAATGTATACCGCTCCGATACTGTCTATAATAGGACTATGGCGACGTGTACCGTCGTGTTCGAAACGAAGGATACGCTTTCCTTCCGGAGTGATTCCTACCATTTTGAAAGTCATGCTTTTGCCGATGGCAGGCAGGTTCAGCACATTCCGGTCTGTGGCGAGGAACGGCAGGCGATGTGCTTTCGTAAAACGGCGGATACAGGCGGCAGGGTCGTGTGTCCGTTCCAACAGTACGGAGAGGTTATGGGCATCTTCTTTGGTAAGTTTTCCGAATGCTTTTTCTTCCTGCTCTTCTTGTATGGAGCGGCTGTTTGGAGTGAAAACGGCATTATTTTCTTCAAATCCTTTCACCGAGAATGTGTAGTAACAGATTATGCCCAGTTTATTTAATACCTGTCGCAGGCGTGCAGTGTGCCCCCGGCGGGATGCGGCTACATTATACACCAGCTGTTGGTGATGAGCCATCCTGCGAGGAGCAGTTTGCGAATGCCTTCCTCTGCTTCGGGTAGTAACTTCCAGCGGGGTTTGGAAATGTGTCTGGATGATAAACTGACGTATGCCGACCGTGGATGCCTTTTCCTTGAATTCACGCAATATGTCCACTAATTCGTCATTGATGCGCATCGGTAGGTAGGCGGGCAGGCGCGAACCGAGGCGGATGCGTTGCAATTCGGCGTATTTCTCACCTTCCGGGCGTTCCTGGTTGGCTTTTCGCTTGCGCACCGCCATACGGTAAACGGCGTCCAATATGTTGCGCAAGGTTTTGTTCTGGCTCATAAGAGCATCGCCGCCGGTAATGAGGATGTCACGCAATTGCGTGTCTTCTTCGAAATAGGTCATGAGGCGGCGCAATTTTTGTCCCAGCTTTCTTTGGGATGCAGTTCTTCAAATTCAAAGTTGAGGCGTTTGCTTTGGAAATCGTACATACGCTGGCAGGAAGCGCAAAGTCCGCCGCAGGCTCTCCCCATGGTATCGGGGATAAGAATGGCCACCTCAGGATAGCGTCTGTGGATATTGTGACCGTCGGGCAATAACCAGCCTGCAGCGTTCGGCTTGCCGGCTTCTACAATGTCTTCGCGTTCCCAGGCGCGGATTTGTCCGTAGGTCTCCACCAATTGGGGCGAGTAGAGGATATAGCTGCGTAAAGAGTCGTCGTTATAGCCGCTTCCGGTACAGTTCAATAAGGAAAGGTAGTAGGGGGTGGCGAAGAACGGCATGCCTTTTTACGTGCACGCGACAATAAATACATGGTTTCCACGGAAAGTGAATTGCCCAGGAAACGATTCAGTTCCGTAGGGCTTTTCACTGCCATTGCAAGGTGGAAGCGGAAATCGTTCCACCATTCGCTGACGAGCCGGAATTTTTCTTCATAGCTGATGCCTTCTGCAAAATGAAAGCGTGAAGCAGAATTTTTGCGGTTTTCTATTTTCTGTATGAGGGCATGCAGGATACGTTCTTTGTTGTATGCCCGGAGTTGTTGCACATCCTCATCCAGTCCGGAAGGCCACCGTTCACTCCAGGCTTTTACGCGTTGGAAGCCGGGTAGGGGATGTTCGGGGTGTTGCAGACGTTTGAATTGTCGGAATAAATCAATGAAAAGGTCAGTTTCGAGGTATTCTTCCAGTTTGCCGGTGAGGAAATCATAGAGTAAGGAGAGGGTTGAAACAGGCAGTTGCTTGTCCGTTGAGAGCTCATGTACTTTTTGTCCGTCATAATCAATCAGAAGTCGAATCAGCTTGCCGGCCTCACTTTCTGCTTGGGGATGTCCCGCCATATACTCCGACAGATATGTTTTGAAAGTCTGTGCATCTCCGCTTCGGGCGGCGATGCCGGTCAGTTCGGGGAGTTCGTGCCGGTAAAGTTGTTTCAGTTGTGAGGGAGTGAGTGCAAGCATTTTCTTTTGTTTCATACGCAATTCTTTTTTAGAGATTAATAATCGATAGATTGGCGCAGGATGCGCTTTCAATGTTCCGTGAGGGGAAAAACGGTCTGATAAATATAACAAAAAAGGCGGGGTATAAAAACCTCGCCTTTCGTCTTATGAAATATTTTAGATTTCTTTTTGTTTTGCTTAACAAACGCTTTTCTGCCTATTTGTCAAAACTTTAGCTTATGCTTTTTCTTGTTCGTCACCTTTCTTTTTCGGTTCTTTCTTTGCCAGCATGACTATGTTGTATACATACTCTGTCATCCATTGTTCCGAGTATCCCAACCGCTCTTTGTATTGGCGGACTGTCATAGCGGTCTTGTGCACATCGTCCTTTTTCCACACGGTCTTGGTGCAAACCTCATGTACTGTTTTTTCGGTCATGCTGCGTAATGCGCCTTTGAAGATGGAAGGCATACGGAATTTCCATTGCATCAAGTTGCCCATTAACATCATCAGGTCGTTGGAGAATCCCTGATACATGAAAAGATAGGCTTGTACATCGTTCTGTGTACGGCAGTGCTTTTTTACGGATGCGTCAATCTCTTTAAAGAAGCTTCGCTGATGCCGTAATCCTGCATCAGCATCTTGCGGGAAGCCGCTTTTTCCGCTTGTCCCAGACGTCCGCCTTGTGTGGGGATTTTGAATAAACGTTTGAAGTTGGCTACATCCGGCACAAAACGGATGTTGGTGATGCCCAGGTTGGCGGCTATCACGGACTGGAAATAGACGCGTGTCAATGAAACGAAGTCCTCCACATTTCTGGAAGAAACCTCTTCCGAATTCTTGTTGAATAGTTTGGCAAATATACCCATGATGATAATTTTTCTGATTTATGGGCGCAAAGGTAGTAAATAACTTGCTTTTTACCAGCACTCCAACTCTTTATTTCAGCTTGAAGTGAAACTTATGCCCTTCGAATACGGGTTCCACAATGTCATAGCGGATGAGTTTGGCAAGCAGATGCTCTGCAGCACGGCGTGACAGACGTGCCAGACGGCAATAACGGTTCAGTGACAACCGGTCGTTTTGTTCCAGTAAATCAAGCAGTAGCTGCTCCCGTTCGGTATATTCCATCAATTCTCCTTGAGGACTTTCGCTTTGTTGCCAGATACGCAGATGTACCGGGGTGGCAAGTATGTTCTCGTCCTTGATGCGCAGATAGGCAAGATATTTGCCGGCTTCGTCCTTGGCATATACCGGTTTGCGGTCGCTTTCATCGATTTGCACCAGCAATACGCTGCGGCCTTCTACCTGATAGGTCTGTGTGCTGTAACTCACTTCCGGCCGGCAGTATAACCGGGCTGCTGCCTCTATCATATATTGTTCTTCATCGGAACGCACTCCGGCAATCTTACCATTGTCCTTTACGCCGATGAGAAGCCGTCCGCCGTCCGTATTTGAAAAGGCAGAAAGCGTCTTGGCAATTTTTCGCGCATCAGATATTTCGAACTTGAAATCTTGTTGTTGGTGCTCTCCTTCGGCTATGAGAGCATGTATATATTGGGTATCAGTAAGCGTTTTCATGTCTGCAAAAATAGATAAAAAACACGTATAAGCCTTTTTAAATGCCGATTTTGCGTATTATTTCAAAAAAAAATATCGTTTTTCTGCATTTATTTCAAGAAAGAATGTATTTTTGTCGGACATATTAACGAAGTAATTAAAAAAGGATTATGAAAGAATTAGTTGAAAAAGTTGCAGAATTGTATGCAGCATTCGAAAAAGATGCAAAAGCTCAGTTGGAAAACGGTAACAAGGCAGCCGGTACTCGTGCACGTAAGGCTTCTTTGGAAATTGAAAAGACAATGAAAGAATTCCGCAAAGCATCTTTGGAAGATTCTAAAAAGTAAGAGAAAACGCAGATTTAATGCTGTGAAAGACTGCCGTTCGGCGGTCTTTTTATTTTATGCATAATGGCTGTTTTGTATAAATAAGTCGTATTTTTATGATATTCCTCAACGATTTTAATATATTAATTGCTTGGCCTTTTGCTTTTAAATAGAAGTTTTATTATTACTTTTGGCACAGGGTATGAACGAAAATGTACTAAATAAGTTGAAGATATTGGCAGAGTCGGCAAAGTACGATGTCTCTTGCTCGTCCAGTGGCACTGTACGTTCCAACAAGGCAGGTATGCTGGGCAATACTGTGGGCGGATGGGGCATCTGCACAGCTTTGCAGAAGACGGGCGGTGCATTTCGTTGCTGAAGGTGATGCTGACAAACTATTGCATATACGATTGCGCTTATTGCATTAACCGTCGCAGTAATGATTTGCCTCGTGCCACTCTTCCGTCAGCGAACTTGTGGACTTGACAATGGAGTTCTACCGCCGCAATTATATTGAAGGCCTTTTTCTGAGTAGCGGAGTGGTGCGCAATCCCGATTATACGATGGAACGGTTGGTGCGTGTAGCCAAAGACCTTCGTACTATCCATCGTTTCAACGGTTATATCCATTTGAAGAGCATTCCCGGAGCCAGTCGTGAGTTGGTGAATGAGGCGGGGTTGTATGCCGACCGTCTGAGTGTCAATGTGGAAATTCCCAAAGAAGAAAACCTCAGGCTGCTTGCTCCGGAAAAAGACCATGAAAGCGTATTTGCTCCGATGCGCTATATTCAACAAGGTGTTTTGGAGAGTGCGGAAGAACGCAGGAAATACCGCTATGCACCCCGTTTTGCCCCGGCAGGACAGAGCACGCAGATGATTGTAGGTGCTACTGCCGAGACGGACAAGGATATTCTTTTTCTTTCATCGGCTCTTTATCAGCGTCCTACGATGCGGCGCGTCTATTATTCCGGATATATCTCGGTGAACACGTACGACAAGCGTCTGCCGGCTTTGAAACAGCCGCCTTTGGTACGTGAGAACCGGCTCTATCAGGCAGACTGGCTGCTACGTTTCTACCAGTCAAAGTAGATGAGATTGTGGATGACACCTTTCCGGATTTGGATCTGGAGATAGACCCGAAGCTATCGTGGGCGTTGCGGCATCCCGAACAGTTTCCCGTTGACGTCAATAAGGCGGATTATGAGATGATACTCCGTGTACCGGGTATCGGTGTGAAATCGGCTCGTCTGATAGTCGCTTCCCGCCGTTTCTCCAATTGGGATTTTATCAACTGAAGAAGATCGGTGTGGTGATGAAGAAGGCGCAGTACTTTATTACGTGCAGCGAACTGCCAGTACGTACGGTCAATGAAATGACTCCGCAGAGATACGTAACTTGCTGGTGCAAAAACCCAGAAAGAAATATGACGACAGGCAGCTGATTCTTGATTTTGGAGACGAAGAAAATGACTCTGTTTATATTCGATAATACATTTGAGGGATTGCTGACTTCTGTTTTTGAAGCCTATTCCCGTCGTACTTTTCCGGATGCTTTGCTGGCGGAAGGGGAGCCGCTTCCTCTGTTCTATGACGAGGCTTTTACTGTAGTATCGGATGAAGAGAAAGCGGGGAGGGTTTGGCGTGGCTTGCAGAAAAAACTTTCTGCATCCGCCTTGTCTTGTCTTACGCAGTGCTGGTTGGCGGAAGAGCCGGAAACTGCATCGCTTTTGTTCCGTTATATCCGCAAGGCAATAGATGCTTCCCGTTCTATTGAAACGAACTTTGCAGACCCTGATGTTTTGGAATTTTCGCGTATGTGGAAGCGGGTGGATTGGGAACGGATACGGATGTTGCAGTTTGTCCGTTTTCAGAAAGCAGCAGATGGCACTTATTTTGCGGCGGTAGAACCGGAGAAGAATGTACTTCCCTTGATAACCGGGCATTTTAAAGACCGTTTTGCCGACCAATGTTGGTTGATATACGACATCAAGCGTGCTTATGGTTATTATTACGATTTAAAAGAGGTGCGGAACGTTGTTTTTGGGGAAGATAGCCGGGAAGGACATCTTGTGACAGGAATACTGGATGAGAGCCTTATGGATAAGGATGAAAAGCTCTTTCAGCAACTTTGGAAAACTTATTTCAAGGCAATCTGCATCAAGGAAAGGCTGAATCCCCGCAAGCACAGGCAAGACATGCCTGTGCGATATTGGAAGTATTTGACCGAGAAGCAGACTTAGTATTTAGTTTATTACCCAGTTCTTGTTGTGCGGAACAGTTTTATGCGGGTTATAGTGCATTCCGGCTTGTGTCGGTATCTTCAGAATGTATGTACGTCCGCTTTTGTTCATTAGTGAAGTGTCGCGCAGCCAGGGATTGGCATCTTTCAGCTGGGCATAAGTGATTCCTTTATCTTTGGCGAATTGTGCCAGATTGGCTATTCCCGTGGTGACTTTCACTTCGGTGTAAGGGATAGCCGGATATAGGTGCTCACGTTTCATCAAAAAACCGTATTGTTGCGGGTTGCTGATAACAGCTTTTGCTGCCAGCAAGCGGAACATATAACGTGAGGTTTCTTCTACCAGCCAAAGGTCTGCCGCCTGACTCACCATTTGCTTTTGTAACTGTGTGGAGATACGTCCCTGACCGGCATTGTAGGCAGCAGCCACGCAAAGCCAGTTATTGTATTTGGCATAGGCTTCGTTCAGATATTTACAAGCTGCTTTCGTCTCTTTTTCCATATGATAGCGTTCGTCGATGTTATTGTTTACTTCCAGACCGAACTCACGCCCTGTACCGGGCATGAACTGCCACATTCCGGCAGCGCCGGCGGGCGATTTGGCAAGTGGGTTAAGTGCGCTTTCTATAACGGCAAGGTATTTGAAATCATCCGGTATGCCATTTGCCTTTAGTATAGGTTCTATAATAGGAAAATAACGGTTGGCACGTTTTATGGTGAGCATTGTGGTAGAATGCATATAAGTAAACGACATCAGTTCACGGTCCATGCGCTCGCGGTGGTCGTAGCGTAACAAGTCTACTTCCTGTCCGGCAAAGGCAATCTTGGCGGGTACGGTAGGAGAGGTGACGCAGTAAGGTATTTCCGATTTAACCGACTGTCTTTCAGGATTCAGTACACTGCTGCCAAGGAGAAAAGGCAGCGAAGTGCCTATGCACAAGGCGGCAGTGACTGTGAGTATCATATATCCGGACTTTCTTTTCATCTTGGTTGTTTTTTGCTTTTGGGCGTGAAGATACGAAATCAATTCTTTATCGCAACCGTTCCCACAGCCAACGTGGAATCATTCGCCAGAAGAATATCAATAGACGATAGCGTCCGTCAATTACTGTCACTCGTTTTTTGTGTTTCAACGCCCGGACTATATATTCCGCCACTTTATCGGCATGCATCAGCATCGGATACTTGCCGTTTCGCAGTAAATCCGTTGCTACGAACCCCGGACGGATGTCAGTGAAGCGGATATTAAGATGCTGCATCCGTGCGAGTTGTGCCAAAGCATCGATGTATGTATTCTGAAACCGTTTGGTGGCGGAGTAGGCAGGTGCGACTCCCAATCCCTTGGTACCTGCTATGGAACTGATTACAGCGATATGTCCGTTTTTTGTCTTTTTGAAATAATCGAAAGCTGCGGTTACCATTCGGATAAAGCCTTCGACATTGGTACGTGCGGTATTCAGTTCTATTTCAGGTTCCAGGTTCCTGTTCTGAAAACCTACGCCGGAGCTGAGGAAAAATAAATCCATGCCGCCTAAACGGTCTATCAGTCTGTAAGGTGTAAGACGGCATTTTCCTTTGTCACATCAAGATGCTGTATCTCTATCTGTTGGGGATTGGCTTGCTGCATGCTTCGCAGGACTTCTTCGCGTCTGCCGGCAATGCCTATGCGCCAGCCTTGTTGCACGAGTATTCCGGCTACTTCCTGTCCGATGCCTGAGGTGGCTCCTATGATGATAGCTTTTTTCATGGGAAGAGATTATCCGATAATGGTTGCCACGATTTTTCTTCCGCCGCCACGGTTGCGGAATTCACAAAGATAAATGCCCTGCCAGATGCCCATATTCATCCGTCCATTGGTGATGGGGATGGTCAGTTCTGCTCCTATAATGGTAGATTTGGCATGCGCCGGCATATCGTCGTCACCCTCGCAGGTATGTTCGTAGTAAGGCTCACGCTCCTTGACAAGGTTGTTGAAGATAGCTTCCATATCTGTCTGTACATCCGGATCGGCGTTCTCGTTGATGGTTAGTGCGGCACTTGTGTGTTTGATAAACAAGTGCAATAGTCCGGTCGGAGGCAACTGTGGCAAGTTACGTACTATTTCTTCCGTAATCAGATGGAACCCGCGTCGATGGGGGGTAAGGGTAAATTCTTTCTGTATAATCATATTTTCTATTCTTTATTCCATTGGCCGTACTTGGCAAGGAAACACTACTGTGAACGTGCTACCTTTATTTACGGTGGAGGTTACTTCGATTGTTCCGTTCATATGTTCCATGATAGACCTGCAGATAGGCAAGCCCAATCCGGCTCCCTGAATGAAAGCATCAGCTTTTTCGAACCGTTCAAATATTATGCCGAGCTTTTCCTCAGGGATTCCGCGCCCTGTGTCGGAAACGCTTATTCTTGTTTCGGACGGTGTCGTCTCGTACGAATTTCGACATAGCCCTGTACGGTATTTTTCAGTGCATTCGATATGAGGTTACTCAAAACCTGCTTGATGCGCATCGGATCTTGCTTTATCAGGTTGGGAGTTGCCGGGTAGCGTTTCTTGAGCGTTACGCCTTCAGGTACGTTGCTGGCATTCGGTGCAACTTTCATCTATCAGGTCGGAGAGGTTGCACCAGACCGGGGACAACTCTATGTGTCCGGCTTCTATCTTCGATAAATCCAGTACATCGTTGATGATGTTCAGCAGCAATTCGTTGTTGTGGTTTATCAGGGAGATGTAATGGTTGCGTTCCTCAGCATCTTCTATATGGGGCAGGAGCTGGAAAAGCCGATAATAGCATTCAGCGGTGTACGTATTTCGTGACTCATGTTGGCAAGAAAGGCCGATTTCAGGCGGTCTGACTCTTCGGCTTTTTCTTTGGCATCTGTCAGCATGGCTTCCGTGGCTTTGAGCCGGGTAATGTCGTAGTTGATACAGATTAGTTCGATACTGTTCCGTTCGGGAGCGTAGGTTTTCACTATCAGGTTGACATGTGTCCAAGTGTAGCTGCCGTCTTCTCTGAGAACACGTACTTCTTTATTGAACTTGTCTTCCATACCTTTTGCTGCATTGTTCAGGAAACCGAGCATGGCGCGCCGGTCTTCGGGATGGATATGTCTGTACACTCCGATGATTCGGGACAGAGGAGTTCCTTCTTGTTCGCCGATATTGATGTACCAGCTGTGTTGGGCATCTCCTTGCCGGGTGAGTAAGTCGTAGTGTGCGTATCCTACTTTGGCATAGTTGCTATCAGTTCGAAGAAACTTTCGAATTCCTGTATCTTGTTGTAGGCTACGGTGGTTTCGGTCTTATCGGCATTAATCAACAGGTAGTTGGCGGGGGTGTGGTTCTCGTCGTACAGCGTGGTTACTTTAGTTACGAGGTCTATTGTACCGGTCCTGGTTTGCGGATTGTAGTAAGAACCTACTTCGAGAAGTCGTAGCGGAATGTGAAATCGGCGTCTTCATATTTTTTCAGTTTCTCTTTCATCTCTTTCGGGAAGATAGGGTTATCAAATATATTGATACCCAGCAAGTCTTCTTTTCGTTGCAGATGAAACATCTCCAATTCCTTATCGTTGAGGTCTGTCAATACTCCGTCTGTATTGTAGACTTCAATGCCTACCGGAAGATGCTTATAGATGTTGTGCAAGAGTTGTTCGCGTTGTCGCAACATCTGTGTGGCGGACGACATATAAGGACCGTCCTGTATTTCGGCTATGCCGTAAATCTTGGTCTTTCCGTTTTCATCGGTTTTTTGCATACAGATTTTGCTGCGGACCCATGTCGGTCCTTTGACGGTATCAAGCAGATAGACGGTTTCATTTGTCTGTTGTATGTTGTCGAAGGAACGGATGGTAGTATGCGGCTGTTCCTCTCTCAGTATGCGCTTGTTGAAATTTTCAAAACTGATACAACCGCCTTCTTCCAATCCTAACAGGCTGGCGATGGGACCGTAGTATATATAATCGGCATCTTGTATATCGGCTTTCCACCAGCTATATTGGCATTGTGCATTATTTCTGACAGCAGGTTGTAATCCTTTTCAGCGTCCATACATGGATGTTTAGGGTTGTTTATATTATATGCGCATACAAAAATAGATATAATTCGCAGAAATGGAAAGAAATAGGGAGCGGATGTTTTATTAAAAGCGGTACAATAATGATTTTGTTGAACTTATCTTTGTCTTGGTCTGTGAAACCGTGATGCCAGTTATTGATAAGAGAGCGTGAATTTGCATGCTATTTTGAAGAATGATACGGGTAATAATGAGAGTAATTACCGTAACAACAACCGGAAAAATATGGCTTTTTAATGATTCGCTTGTAATTTATTCGGAGATAAGCGGTATCTTTGTTACCGTTTACAACGCATTTACCCAACAAAACAAAAAATATATGGAAAAGTTATTATCAATTCGTACGAGGATTTGAAAAGCTGGTAGGCCAGCAAATCGGTGTTTCGGAGTATGTGGAACTTACGCAGGAACGCATCAATCTCTTTGCCGACGCAACGCTGGACCACCAGTGGATTCACATTGACACAGAACGCGCCAAGACCGAAAGTCCTTTTAAGTGTACCATTGCACACGGTTATCTCACCCTCTCCATGTTGCCTCATCTGTGGAATCAGATTATCGAGGTAAATAACCTGAAGATGATGATTAACTACGGAATGGATAAGATGAAGTTCGGTCAGGCTGTACTTTCCGGACAGAGCATCCGTCTGGTGGCTTCTCTGCATTCGTTGGCAAACCTGCGCGGTGTGGCAAAGGCGGAAATAAAGTTTGCCATTGAGATTCAGGGCGAGAAGAAGAAAAGCGCTTGAAGGTATTGCTGTATTTTTATATTATTTCAACTGATTATGCGCAAAATGGTGTGCCCCCAATGCAAGGTGGGGGCATTTTATGTCTTGAACGGGCAGGGAGAGCGTTGCCCGTATATGTGTCGGACAAAGGCGAGGTCGTACCGAAAGATCCGGCAGCTTCTTTAGAAGGGTATGACCTGGAAGAGGTTTACTGCTTATGCTGTTCCTGGCACGGGATTCCGAAACGTCTGGTGAAATATTGATATATATGCTCTTTCCATAAATGCCTGCACGCTGCGGTCGGATGATAGAGCAGCATGCGCGGTCCGGCATATCGCATGACTTCCTGCATCCGCTTCTTCATCTCCGGCTTGTAGCAATGTACCGGGCATAGTCTGCAAGTTGTTTTATTCTCTCCGAACGGGCAGCGCGACAGGCGCATGCGTGCGTACTCCAGCAATTCGAGACATTGCGGGCAGAGTTCCTTGTTGCCTTCTTTCCTGCGGCAATAGAGGCGGATCATCTGTTCTACGGTGCGTTGTTCTTGGGCAATGTGTGATTGGCAGGTCTTATTCATCCATATTGTGTTTCAGGTAAACCATATCTTTCAGTTGTTTGCCCGCTTCATAAATGGGATGGTCGTAGTTATCCGTAAAGAAGTCCGGGATGCGGTGGGAATAGGTAAATCCGCAGTTCTCGTAAAAAGGAATCGCCAATGGGCTGTCTCCGGTTCCTACGAGCATTGTCCGGCATCTGCCTGCATAATGTCCGAAAAGATACTGTATCAGTTTCTTCCCGTATCCCCGACGTTGGAATTGCGGATAAACGGCAATGTTCTTTATCTCAAAACATCTTCTGCTTCGCGGGTGACGACACAGGATGCTCTGATACTGCCGTCCTCGGACAACACGAACATTTCACCGCGTTCCAGATAACGGTCTATCATGGATTCTTGTTCATCGGCCAAAAGCAGCAGGTCGAGGTATTGTTTCTTATTATGGAGCACAGGCTGTATACTTATCATTTCATTGCAGTTTGAACGGGTTGTATGGCAAAGATAATCCTTATGGGCATAGAACCAAACAAAACACCAGGAAATATTGTTGATTTCCAACATGGAATAGATTAATGGTTATGGATAAAATGAAGTCTTTGTTCTTTTTTTTGACGCTTTGGACATTTTTGCCACTTTTTGCAGGCTATGCTCCTGATAATGTGCAAACTGCCCTGACGAAAATGTATCCTTCCGCCAAAGGGATAGCCTGGTCGCAGGACGAGGAGTATTACGTTGCGGATTTTATGATGAACGGATTTGATACCAAGGTCTGGTTCAATACGGATGCAGAGTGGGTAATGAAGCAAACGGACTGGGAAACCCTGGATGAGGTGCCTGCCGCCGTATTCAACGCTTTTGCAGCCAGTCAGTTTTCGGACGGGGTGGTACAGAATGTTGTTTGGGTGCAATTTCCCAAATGGCAACCTATTGTAGCCATACAGGTGGGCAGGCCGAACGTGCAGATAAAATATCAGATATTGTTTACTCCGAACGGTGAAGTTCTCCGCCAGCAGAATATCACTTACGCTTACAATACGCTTGGGGCAAGCACTTCCTGTAATCAGACGTGAGATGCCCGGCTGTCGGGTAGGCATCTCATTGCTGTCGCTTGGTATAAAAAACAAGGCTGTGTATTTTTTTATACTCTCTGTTTACGCTATCTTTGCCGCAAAGAAAGACTTTATCTTATGAATCGGACTACTTTTCTGCAAGATGTTTACAGTGTTGTTGCCGCTATTCCTGAAGGATGCGTTGTAACCTACGGGCAGATTGCCAGTTTGGTAGGCAGACCTCAGTACTCGCGTATGGTGGGGCAGGCTATGCACAACGTACCGGAGGAATTGCATTTACCTTGTCATAGGGTTGTAAACAGCCGGGGCAGATTAGTGCCGGGTTGGATGGAGCAAAGAGTATTGTTGGAGAATGAAGGTGTCCGGTTTAAGACAAACGGCTTTGTAGATATGAAAAAGTCTCAATGGGAATTTATGAAAGAACAATAAACTAACGAATAATAATCGAAATATGAAATTTAATAGGTGCACATGTATCTGCCGGCGGCGGTGTGGAGCTGGCTCCCGTCAATGCCCATGGAATAGGAGCGAATGCTTTTGCCCTGTTTACCAAGAATCAGCGTCAGTGGGTGGCGAAGCCCCTGACGCAGGAAAGTATTGCCTTGTTTAAGGAGAATTGCAGGAAATATGCTTTGGAGGCACGTTATATTCTTCCACACGACAGTTATCTGATAAATCTGGGACATCCCGAAGAAGAAGGCTGGAGAAGAGCCGTGCAGCTTTTCTGGATGAGATGCGACGTTGTGAGGAACTGGGGCTGGAATTGCTGAATTTCCATCCGGGCAGCCATTTAAATAAAATTTCGGTTGAGGCTTGCCTGGACAGGGTTGCCGAATCGATTAATATTACCTTAGGCAAGACGCAAAGCGTAACGGCGGTCATTGAAAATACGGCAGGACAGGGCAGCAATGTAGGCAATGAGTTTTGGCAACTGAAACATATCATCGACCGTGTGGAAGACAAGTCGCGTGTAGGTGTCTGCCTTGATACGTGCCATACGTATACGGCGGGTTATGATATCGTAAATGAATACGACAAGGTTTTCGACGAATTCGATAAGACCGTTGGCTTCGGTTTCTGCGCGCCATACACTTGAACGATTCGAAAAAAGCGTTGGGTAGCCGTGTAGACCGTCACGACAGTATCGGCAAGGGGCTTATCGGCTTGGATTCTTCAAACGTTTTATGAAAGACGAGCGTTTTAACGATATGCCGGTGATACTCGAAACTCCGGATGAAACGCTTTGGGCGGAAGAAATCAGCATGTTGCGTAGTTTTGAATAATTGTCCGGAAATAAATGACGCGGATTCGTGGATGTTATTAATTGTATCCACGAAAGTCCGCGTTATTTGTGCCCGAATTATACGATAATGAAGTTTATTCGTTTCTCGTGATGCGTTTGCTGCCTGCGGCCTGCATTATTGGTTGACCTTAACGTCCTTCCACTCAAAATTAGAGATAATCTCTTTATCGCATTGGGCATTCTTGGCTTTGATATTCAAATTCTCGAAAGTGAAATCCTTCAATTCGTATTGGTCGGACTTTCTGACGTTGAAGAATATGTCGCAGCTCAGGCTGATATTGCGCAGCGTCACGTTGTTGGCACGTGAGAGGGGGATGTCCTTGCGGCCTTTGAGGTCGAAGAACTGTGTCCACGGTTTGATGAGCAGCATGCTCTTGGCATCGCCTGTGATGTCTTCCACCAGGATGTATTCGTAGTGTTGCGGCGTATCGGGACGCATCTTCAGCCACAACAGGCGCGTGGCATTGCTGATTTTGCAGCGGCGGAGAATGATGTTTCGGTTGTGTATCGACTCGCTGCCGCATGTCAGACCGCTGTGGCAGAAGCCGTACGTGCAGTCTTCTATGATAATGTTGGTGTTGCTGCCGTTATTAGGTCCTTATCCGCCCACGGGCCTTTGCCGCCTTTCAATGCCACGGCATCGTCGTTGACGGACATATAACAGTTTTTCACCAGTACATTGCTGCAGACGTCAATATCGATCGCATCGCTGCTCGGTGCTTTCACCGGGGCGGCAGGAGCGAAAATATGGAGATTCAGCAGCTTTATGTTATTGCAGCGGTAGATATGCGTAGTCCAGAACGGAGAGTTCATAAGGCGTACTCCGGAGATTTGCACATCGTTACTGTTGGAGATGTAAACCAGGCGGGGGCGCAACTCGTCCATATTGGTACATTTCGGGATAACCTGCCGGCGCAGCCAGAAAGATTTCCAGTACCTGTGCCCGTTGCCGTTGATTGTGCCTTTGCCGGAAATGGTAAATCCGTTTACCTTGTCGGCATTCACCAGTGCGGCGAAGTATTTCAGGCTTTGTCCTTCTATGCGGGTGTTGACAATGGCGAAGTTGCTGATGTCGTCACTTCCTTTCAGCACTGCACCTTCTTCCATGTATAGATGCGTTTTCGGCTTGAAGAAGATGGAGCCGCTGAGGAACGTTCCTTTGGGATGATGATAACGCCGCCGCCATTCTCGGCTGCCCGGTCGATGACGGCCTGTATTTTCTCCGTTTGCAGGATTGTACTGTCGTTTGCCACACCGTAATCGGTAATGGTATACTTCTTGCCCAGTGTGTCGATGTTTACGATTTCGTTCTGTCTGAACCAGTCGGGAATAGGCGTGCCGTCGGGGAATTTCTCTTGCCCGGACATTTGCAGGCTGATAAATGCCGTAAATAGGAATGCAATGATTTTCATGGTTTCCGATAAATTTAAAATCTACTTATGAATTATGCTGCAAACATAGGAAACTTAGTGCAATGCCGGACGAAAGACGTTGATTTAAATTCTGTGTAAAATGACTTTTCAGCCTGCCTTGAACACGCATTCCACACGGTTGCCGTCGGGGTCGAGCACTACGCTTTCAAAATATCCGTCTCCCGATGTACGGGGTTCTCCGCTGATGGTATATCCGGCACTTCGCAGCTTTTCCGTCAGTTCGAGAACCTCTTCTTTGCTGTCGAGTGCAAAGGCGAAGTGGTCAAACCGAGCCTGTTTTCCCCGATGGGAGTATTCTGTACATCGGTACGGCTCATCAGCTCCAGGTCGGCTCCGCAGTCGAAGCGGATAAAGTAGGATTCAAACCCTTTTTGAGGGTTGACGTATTTCTCATTGCTTGTACCTTTGAAGTAACGGATATAGAATTCTTTCATTTCTTCCAGACGGAAAGTCCAGATGGCGATGTGATGTATTCTCATAAGTCAATCTGTTTTTGTTTTATGCGATGCGTGTTCATCTACGGCTTCCATTGCAGGTGTAAAATGGGAAAAGGATTCCCCGAAGGGTCGGTTTCATCTCTTCCGATGAGTTGGAAGCCCATGTGCAGATAGAACCGGTGAGCTTTTTCGTTTTGCTCATTGACGTCCACCTTATAGATATGTTTTTCGTGGAGTGCGTATTGCATCAACTGCTTGCATATCCTTTTCCCTGTTCATCGGGATGTACAAAGAGCATTTCAATGAGTTCGTCGCTCAGCCCCATAAAGGCAGCGATTTTTCCTTCCCGGTTACGGATGATGTAAAGCTCTACGGCCTGGAAATATTGGTTTCGTACCAATGGCTTGTAGAATTGTATGTTCTCTTCTGTCAGGAATGGTGGGTACTGCGAACGGAGGCTTCCCATACGGTGAGCAGTTCGTCATAATCTTGCGGGTGGTCGAAGGATTTTCATCGGATACTTGTTTTGGGGTTATTAATAGTGATTACTGTTGGTATAAACGTCGGTTGCCGGTTATAATCGGTTACTTCATAGGTTAGAAGTCTGCTTTTTGAGTGATGCTTATTCTCTTTCCGGTCACCGGATGTGTAAACTCCAGCATTTCGGCGTGCAGATACAGGCGTTCGGCTTTCCGTCCATAGAGCTCGTCGCCTATGATGGGGCAGTGCAGTCCGAGCGGGTGGGCGGCATGCACCCGAAGCTGGTGGGTGCGTCCGGTGCGGGGATAAAAGGCGATACGGGTACGGTTGTCCTTGCGTTCCAGTACTTCAAAGTCTGTTACAGCAGGCTTGCCATATCCGGTATGCACCATTTGCCGGGGGCGGTCGAGCGGGTTCGGGCATAATGGCAGTTCAACCGTTCCCGCATCTTGAGAAACGCTGCCTTGAAGCAACGCAATATAGCGTTTGCCTATACTGCGGTTTTAAACTGCGCTTGCAGGTTTTGGTGGACCTGCTTGGTTTTTGCAACCACCAGCAGTCCCGATGTAGCCATATCCAGGCGGTGTACAATCAACGGACCGTCCGCATCGGGATACCGCTCGCGCATCATGCTGTAAACGGAAACCACATCTTCCTTGCCGGGTACGGACAACATCCCTGCCGGTTTATTAACCACCGCCAGCCATTCGTCTTCGTAGATAATGTCCAATGTTTTCTTGCCGGACTGCAACTCTTTCAGAATCGGGTTCTCGTCTACTTCAAGACCTTGCAGCATATGTCCCAATATAGGCTCACACTTGCCTTTGCAGGCGGGATAGTAATGTCCGTGATGCCGTATTTCCGTTTTGGGGGATTCTCCCCACCAGAATTCTGCCATTGCAACAGGCTTCCACCCGTGCAGATAGGCTTGTTGCAACAGTTTGGGGGCGGCGCACTCACCGGCTCCTGCGGGTGGGGTTTTGTGTACGGTCTGCTCAAAGATGTCGCAAAGCGTTTTGACTTCTCCCCGATAATTCAGCATCTTGAATTGTTCGAACAGTTTTTGCTGCAAGGCGGCAGAACGTTGCTTACGTTCGCTTTTCAATGCCTGTATGCCGGCCTCATAATCGGAAACCGTTTGCTGTAAGGGAGTAATCCGCTCTTTCCAGGCACGTTCCATGCGTTTGTATTCGGCTTTTTGGAACTGACTTCGCGTATCAGGCGCTCTCTTCCTCAGGTGTCATTGGAGCACCGTTGGGTAAAGCCGCTTCGCGTCTTCGCTCTTCCCGTTTCTCTTTGGCGCGTTTCATCTGCCGTTTGGCTTCTTCCAGCGTTTCTTGGGCAGTTTGCCGCAGGGCAGCCAGTTGTTGCATTTGCCGTTTGTATTCTTCGTCCTCTTCCAACAGGCCGATGCGCGTGTTGATTTGCGAAATCTGTTCTTCCTCTATCTTGAAGAACCCTTGCGGCTGCAACAGGTCGTAGACCGGCGGTACGAAAAACGGATGCACATTACTGCCCGCCAGTATGCCGGAGAATGCTGCCAGGTATCCTGTTTCACCCTCTTGAGTCCTTACAACCAGAACACCGAACATCTTGCCCTGAGCCAACTCTTCTTTCCACGCTTCCTGCAAACCGAGATAGGCTTGCACCTCTTTCGCTGCTGCCACGCAGAGCGGATGAGGTGTATAGCAAAAAGGGAAAGTAAATCTTTCCGGCAATGGTATGTCTGCTACGGGAGTATGGAAATGGTGCAACATGGCGAGGGAAGTTAATCGTCAATCAAATTATCATTGTCCGTATTGATAATGTAGGGAATGTTGTCATTCTCCTCGTCCGGAACGGACAGGACATCTTCCGCATCCTTCTGTTGCGGCAAGGGATGCGGATACGCTGATTTCTTTTTCTTCTTTCCGTATTTGCGTTCCCTCTCCCAGGCAGCTTTGCGCGCCTGATACTGTTCATATTGGTTTTCCAGATAGTTGTCGGCCATAATCTGTCGTTTATAAAGTATTCAACTTTTGCTTTTCAAATACAGAGAATCCGGGTATGCTCTGTATTATTTTCTTCATGCTGTTAATTCTACGTCTCTGTGTTCCGTTTGTATAGACTCCGAAATTGTTTATCGCTCGGTGGGAAGTGAGAACTCCTGCCAGTCGTATTGTTGCCCGTTTCCGTCGGCTACGGCCACCCGTATGGTGACATTTCCCGTCTTTATCCGCTCGCCTGCGCTGATGGTGGCGGTGTATTTCACGCCGTTGTGAGGGGCGATTTGCTCCACCATTACAGGTGGTGAAATGTAAATGCGCTTCATACCTGTGGTTTCGGTAACCATCGGTACCACATTATATATAGTCTGTTCACCTTCGTTCATGATTTCGAAAATTACTTTGCTTTTCTCGCCCGAACTGATTACGTGGTCACGGCTGTCGTCTATGAAACGGATGTTGCGTATCCTTAGGTTATCGAAGACGCTTGGAGTGGGATACGTTTCGTGCTGCGGCTTGTAGGGATCCGTTCTTTCTATCCGGTAACCGTATGCCTCTTGTTTGGGGGCAGACACAGCATTTCCAATGGCTGCTCCGGCAATGGTTCCGATAATTGTACCGATGGCCGAACCCCGGTAACCGCCCCGCCAGCCGCCATTATTGTCGCCTATCAGACCGCCGATGGCACCACCGACATTTCCGCCGATGGCTGCACCTGCAAATATTGCACCGGGATCGCCCGATGCCGTTTGGCTTGTGCCGCAACCCGACAGGATGAGCAAGGAAGCGGTTAGCACTCCAATCTGTCTCTTCATATCGTTAAGCTTTGGTTAGTTGTACAAAGATAAGGAAATATATGGTAAATAGCCTGTTCTCTTTTACTCTTTTGTTTCTTCTTAATACATAAAACCCTCAGGTATCATGAGGCTATATTCTAAATGTTGTGCCACTTAGCTGGCACAATGTGCCTTTTAATAGCACAACCTTGCCTATTAAAAGGCAAAGGTTGGCATGTCATAATGTATTGCTCCAATAATAATCTTCAAAGTAAGG
>ENA-OQAS01000473-OQAS01000473.1-human-gut-metagenome-genome-assembly--contig:-NODE-473-length-20834-cov-5.678853_pt1 | contig 20834 bp, 27 predicted proteins | sample MGYA00242733_ERZ504523 | MGnify/ENA primary metagenome ERZ504523 (study PRJEB26092, sample SAMD00036239) | human gut metagenome | host: Homo sapiens | study: EMG produced TPA metagenomics assembly of...
GGTTTGTACGTATCCGCCGGGGCGGTAGGCCGGCGGGTGCAGCCCCTTTGCGTGGCACTGGTGGCGGGTGTCCGGGAGGCGGGATTTTCTCTTTTCCGCTTTGGGTGCCGGGTTGGGATATATGATCTTTGGTGCCGGCACGGCTCGTGTGCGGTACTTTGCGGCAGTGCTGATCGCTTGGTGGGCGCGCTGGCAATGGCTGCCTTTCTCCCACGGCGAGACGCCCGGTGCCATGGCGCTGTCTTGTCTGTCGGTGGGGCTGACCGGGGCGGTGCTGCAACTGCGGTTGGGCGGCGGCGCGGCAGATTATGCGCTGGTGCTGGGCGAGAGCATTTTGGCCGGTGGCGGCGGATATTTCTTCTTCCGCGCAGAGCACTGCAATTATCGCCGTCTGCGGTGCAAAGCTGCGCCTACCGGCGACTTGGTATGCGTGCTCATTAGTGGTTCGCTGCTGTTAATGAGCCTGTCTCGATTGACGATTTTCGGCATTGCACCGGCGCGGATTGCGGCCGTGCTGCTGATCTTGATTACCTTACGCTTTGGCTCGTCTCGGCTGGGGGTCACCCTGGCGCTGTGCTTGGGGTTCGCCTTGGGTCTGGCCGGGCAAGACACCATGTTTTTGCTAGGCGCCTACGGCTTTTCCGCCCTGCTGGCGGCACTGTTTGATCGTTTTGCCTCCCTGGGCTGCGCCGGGGCGTTTGTGCTGTCTATGGGCTTTTTCTCTGTGGCGGCCAACCTGGGGCATTTGAGTGTGTGCACCTTTGTGGAGAGTGCGGTGGCCGGTGTGCTACTGCTTCTGCTGCCTGCCGCCTGGGGCGATCGGTGCACTGCCTTTTTTGAAAACGGTGCGGATATTGCTCCGGAGGGCTCTCTGCGCCAAAGCCTGGTACTGCGGCTGCGATTTGCCGCCTCCGCCATGGCCAGCGTCAGCGACAATGTGCGGGAGGTGCGGGAGAAGATCGACCGCATTAACGGCAAAAGGGGATTGCCTCCGGATCCGGAAAAAAGCGATATGCGCATGGTGGCGGCGGACCAGTTTTACTCCATCTCCGACATGCTGTCCGATTTGGCCTTTGAGTTTGATCAGGCGGAGTGCTTTGACGCCAAAACAGCCGGAAAGCTGCGGCGGCTGCTGGGTGAGAGTGAAATTTATCCCAAAAATATTTCTGTGATTTTAGACAAATTTGACCGTATGCGCGTGGAGATCGCCTGTGACGATCCGGCACCGGGATTGTCCAGTCCGGTGCTCCAGGCCAGGATCAGCAAGACCTGCGGGCGCTCGTTGGAGGCAGGCCAGGTGACCCGCTACGGCAGCGAAAGTCTGTTGACCTTTAACGAAAAGCCCCTGTATTGTCTGTCTGTGGGTTACGCCCAGTACGCAGCGGAGGGACGGCTGTGCGGTGACACGGTAAAGGTCGCCCGGGACGGCCGTGGTCACCAAATTCTTATTATCAGCGACGGTATGGGTCGCGGCTCTCGGGCAGCGCTGGACGGCGCTATGGGCGCCGGGCTGCTGAGCCGTCTGCTCAGTGCAGGCTTTGGCTTTGACGCGGCGCTGAAGTGGTCAACTCAGCGCTGCTGGTCAAGAGCAATGAGGAGAGTCTGGCTACCCTGGACTGTGCTTGCGTAGACCTGTTTACCGGTCGGTGCGCCTTTTACAAAGCCGGCGCACCCCGATCCTATGTGCTGCGCCACGGGCGGCTGACCCGGTGCGAGCTGGCCAGTATGCCGGCGGGCATTTTGCGGGGCATTACCTTTGCCAAGCGCACGGCGGTGCTGGGCGCCGGGGACACGGTGGTGCTGCTCAGCGACGGCATTACAGACGCGGACGCGGTAGGGCTGGAGGCGCTGCTTTGCCGCTTTCAATCCCAGGATCAGCAGGAGCTGGCAGATACGGTGCTGGCCTATGCCAAGGCCCACACCCCGGCGGATCGACGAGACGATATGAGCGTGATCGTGGCCCGGTTGCTGCCAAATTAAGGAGGAGCGAATACCATGTTTCTATACGGATTTGTCGGCAGCACCCCCTGTGGCGGACTGCTGCTGGAGAAGTTGCAGGCCTGTACCCAGCCGGGGCTGGACGGTTACGGCGCCGCCCTAATGCAAGGGGGAGAGCTGCTGTGTGTTAAAAGCAAAGAAAGCGTGGCGGCTTTGGCACAGCAGCTGCCGGAGAGCGCAGCGCCCTGCGGATTGGTACACGCCCGGTTTGCCACCTGTGGCGGGCGCACCGCAGAGAATGTGCACCCCTTTGTGACCGATGATTATTGCCTGGCGATGAACGGCACGGTGGAGAACGCCGTTGCCTTGCGCAGCGCGCTGAACCTGCTGCCTACCCGGACAGCGACGGCGCGGTGCTGGCGGCGCTTTTGCAGGCGTATGCAGACAGCGGCACTGTTGCCGCTTTGCGTCTGTGCTGCCGTGAGGCTCGGGGCAACTATGCTTTGGCCGTGCTGCGTCGGGGTGAGGAATGCCTGTTTGCCTGTGCTCACGGGGCGCCGCTGTACGCGGCGGTAGGCGGCGGCAGCGCTTGCGTTTCTTCGGATTTGGCGGCACTGGAACCGGATCAAATGAAAATCTATGTCCTGTCTGCCGGGGAGTGCGTGCAGCTACGCCCGGGCAAGCTGCAGTTTTGGAATGCCAAGGGCAAGAAAATCAAAAATCCCCCTGCGCGGTGACTTTGCGACGGCCACCGGCAGCGGGCTTTGCAGACCCGGGAGAGGCGTTACAGGCGCTGCCCGGAGATTTGGAGCTGCTGCTTCATCGCTTTGTGCGTGGGGACCAACCTCGGTTGGGCAAAAGCGCCTGCGGCCTCGGGGCATCAGTCGGGTGCTGCTGGTAGGCTGCGGCACTTCCTATCAGCTGGCGCAAGCGGCGGCTTGTAATTTTGAGTCGGTGTGCGATGTGCCTGCTTTTGCCTATTCTGCCGGTGAGTTCTGCGCCGGGGGCGTGGTGTGCGACCGAGGCGCGCTGGTGTGGGTATTTCTGCCAGCGGCCAAACGGCAGAGGTGGCGGAGGCGCTGCAAAAGGCGGCGGCCTTCGGCGCCCGCACGGCGTCGCTGACCGGCGACCCGGATAGTCCCTTGGCCCGTGCCGGGGGCACGCTTCTGTCCCTGCCTTGCAGCCTGCCCGGCGGGTTGCCGCCGGTGACCCACTTTGTGCTGGGCTATGTGCTGCTGGCGCTGGTGGCGGTGGACTGGGGGCTGCGCCAAAAGACCATTACCCCCTTATTCGGCCGCATGGCGGTAAAGCTGTGCGCCACCTTGCCGGACAAGCTGCGGCTGATCTTAAAAAGCGGCAGCGAACTGGACGCTCTGGCGGCGTACCTAACCGGCTGTGATCGGCTGCTGTTTGTGGGTCAAAACATCGACTTGGCGGCAGCGGGCGCCATGGCCGGCGTGTGGAGCCGTACTCTGGGCGTGTCGGTGGAGACGGTGCCTGCGGCGGAGCTGCGCCACACCTTGCTGCCTACGGTGGACAGTCACACGGCGCTGGTGGCGCTGATCAGCAGTCGGGAACTGACGGAAAAAACCTGCGCTGCCCTGCAACTGGCGGCCATTCGGGGCGCGGGTACGGTGGCTTCCACGGTAGAGAGCCTGGCAGGGCAGCTGTTCGGCGCACGGCAGGTATTTTTGTTTCCGGACAGCCTGCCTTTACTGGCGCCTGTGTGCCAGTGCGCTACCCTGTCTATGCTGCTTTTGCGGCTGTGTACCGCCCGGGAGCAGGCCGGGCGACCGGTGGAGCAGCCGCCGGTGCTGCCCCGGTATTTTGCCGGATAGGACATGTTTAGACCCAAGGGGCGCTTTTTCGCTATTTTCCTTGCAAAGCGGCGGGCTTTTCGCTATAATAGACCCGTATGAACGCGCGTTGCGCTTTGGAGGAATAGTATGGAAAAAATTCTTGTTTTGGATTTCGGCGGTCAGTACAATCAGCTGATCGCCCGCCGTGTGCGTGATCACGGCGTGTTTGCCGAAATTCTGCCTTATACCACCCGCTGGATACCATTCGGCAGGGAAATTATAAGGGCATTATCTTTACCGGCGGTCCCAATTCCGTGTATGACCCGGCCTCGCCCCATTACACCCCGGAGGTGCTGGAGCTGGGCGTGCCGGTGCTGGGCATTTGCTACGGCTGCCAGCTGATGGCATGGATGCTGGGCGGCAAGGTAGAGACGGCGCCGGTGTCCGAGTACGGCAAGATCAAGTTGACCGTGCTGGGCGGCAGTGTGCTGCGGGATGTGCCCCAGGACTCCACCGTTTGGATGAGCCATACGGACTATATCGCCCAGCCTCCGGCGGGCTTTACCGTCACCGGTAAGACGGCGGACTGCCCCTGTGCGGCGATGGAGAACCCGGAGCGTGGTCTGTATGCAGTGCAGTTCCACCCGGAGGTGACCCATACCACTTATGGCAAGGAAATGCTTCATCATTTCTTGTTTGATGTTTGCGGTTGCTCCGGCGACTGGCAGATGGATAATTTTATCGAAAAGACCGTAGCTGCGCTGCGTGCGCAGATTGGTGACAAAAAGGTGATTCTGGGCCTGTCCGGCGGTGTAGACTCCTCCGTGGCAGCGGGCCTGCTGTCTCGCGCGGTGGGCAAGCAGCTTACCTGCGTGTTTGTGGACCAGGGCTTAATGCGCAAGGACGAGGGCGATTTTGTAGAAAAGACCTTTACTTCCTTGTTTGATATGAATTTTGTGCGGGTCAACTGCCAGGAGCGCTTTTTGCAGGCGCTGAAGGGCGTCACCGACCCGGAGCAAAAGCGCAAGATCATCGGCACCGAGTTCTTTAATGTGTTTTGGGACGAGATCCGCCACCAGGATGAGCTGGGCTACTTTGCCCAGGGCACCATTTATCCGGACTGCATTGAGTCCGGCAAGGGGGATGCGGATACCATCAAAACCCATCATAATAAGGTAAAGATGCCGGAGGATGTGCAGTTCCTGGGCTTGGTAGAGCCGCTGTGCGACCTGTTTAAGGACGAGGTGCGCAAGGTGGGTACCATGCTGGGCATTCCCAAGGAGCTGGTGTGGCGCCAGCCGTTCCCCGGCCCCGGTCTGGGCGTGCGAATCTTGGGCGAGATCACCGCGGATAAGATCAAGGTGCTGCAAGAGGCGGATTGGTCCTGCGGGACGAGATGGCCAAGAATGGGTACGAGAAAGAGATGGCCCAGTTCTTCTGCGTGCTGCCCTGCGTCAAGACGGTGGGCGTAATGGGCGATCATCGCACCTACGATCACCTGGTGGCCATTCGTGCCGTTACCACAGATGACTTTATGACTGCCGATTGGGCGCGCATCCCCTATGATATCCTGGCTACTGTCAGCAACCGCATCACCAATGAGGTGGAGCATGTCAATCGCGTGTCTACGACATCACTTCCAAACCGCCCGGTACGGTGGAGTGGGAGTAAATGGTGCCCGATGGCTTGCAGGTAAAAACTATAATGCATTTAAGGCTTTCGCTTTTGCGGGAGCCTTTTTTGTGTGAATTTATTGCTGGTGGTTGTTTTTTGTGGCGAAAAACAGAAAAAATTCTCCAAATCCCTTGACGAAAAAGGGAGAAATGGGTAAAATAAAACCGATTAGAAGTTTTTAGAGAGAGAAGAGGTAGGACTATGGGTCGGCGAATTTTGGCTGTGTTGGCGGCGCTTTTGGTGCTTTTGTGGGCAGCGGTGCGACCTATGCAGCTTCGCGACGGTGGACCGCGCCTACCTGACCCGGGAGCCTTGGCAGAATGTGCCGGTTACGGAATTCCGGGCGGATGGTGCTATGGGCTATTACCAAATCTATGCCGACACGGACAATCATTGTCTGTATTTTGCGGTGAGTATGCAAGATCAGCAGGTGGAGCCGGGGGCGAATACCGCCGCCGTTGCGCTGAATTTGCAGGTGTCCTCTGCCAAATTCTCCACTAGGAAATTTACATTTACAACCGGCGCGGACAAGGCACTGCAAAGCTACGACGGCATTGCCAGCAGCTGCAATATGCAGGTGGAAATACAGGAAAACAGCGGCGGTTACGGCATCGCAGACGGCAATGCTTACTTTGCCATTGCGCTGGACAAAAGCCTGTGCGGGCCGTTGACGGTGCGGCTGGATTACAACTGCGGCGAGCGGGGCATTTGCCTTTTGGAGCACGCTGCTTTTGATTACACTTTGCCGGAAAAGACGACCAAAAGTCGCAATGCGCGCGCCGGGACAAAGCAATCAACCCGGCAAACTACAACGAAAAAGAAAAAAGAGACCACCACCAAATTTACCTACACCGGCACAGTGCCCCACACGGCCAAAAGCGCACGGAAAAGCAGCGCCCAAACAGTGACCAAGTTTGCGTACACCGGCGGGACAAGCACCGGTGATACAGAGGAAGAACTGCCAGTACAAACCGGCGGCACAGCCGTGCTCACCGACGATACATACACCGCAGCGGTGACGCCTACGCACCGTTCCACCGTAGCGAATATTTTAATTTATCTTGCCATTGCCTTAGCCACGGCAGCCGTGATTGCATTGGTTGCAGGGATCATCAAATCCCGCAAAGCCAAGGGGGAAGAAGCCCGGGAAAAACAGAGACAAGAGGAAGAACAGGAAATCGAGGATTACGACGAATAGCAAAGCAGAAAGCCACCGATCATCGGTGGCTTTTTGTTACAAGTCAAACCGGCCTTAGTCTGCGCGGCGGTAGCGGCAGCAGACAAGTGGGCGTTGTCGATTTTCATATAATTGGCAAAGGGCAGTTCGCCGGGGCGGCTGACCATTCGATGGTCGCGGTTGTCCCGGCGCAGCAATTGGTTGGAGAGGGCGATATTTCGCTTAGACGGTTTTTGCCGCAGCGCCGAATAAAAGTACCAACTTCATACATTTCCTACAAAAAAGAACCCGCTGATGACAGTTCATCAACGGGTTTGTCGGTTTAGGACGATTTTAATCCGGGTCACAGAGAGGACAGGGCGCCGAGAGCGGCGGTGCCGACGACGGCATAAAACAGCGACAATACCACTACGGAGATGACCCACATAATAATGTTGGCCCAAATAAAGTTCTTTTTGTTCTTATTGGTGTTGGGGCTGCACAGCCACACGATCCAGCAGATCAAATTCACCACCGGCAGGGCGGAGAGAATGAACATACCCACATACTGGCCAATGCTCATCACCTGGGTGGTGGGATCATAGGCCGAGGGCGCCGGTTGATAGGGCGGCTGATAGGGTTGTTGATAATTGCCCTGAGGGTTCGGGTTTTGCTGATTGTACTGGTCCATTTGGTACTTCCTCTTTTCATAAAAAATGTGCAGAACTCTGCACCCATAGCATACCATACTTGGCATTAGCTGTCAATTCTTGCCTTTGCCGGGCAAATTTACGGCGCAGATCCCAACGGTAACCAGTGCGCCGGACAGCAGATAGCGCCAGGAGAAAGGCTCCCTCAGCAGCAGGCAGGAGAGCACCACCCCCAGTACCGGAATAAAGGCGTTATAAATGGCAATCTGCCCCACCGGGTGGTAGCGCAGCAGTTGGTTGTAAAATGAAAAACCCACGGCAGACACTGCCACCAGCGCCGCCAGGATCAGCAGTCCCTTGAGGTGTACACCGGCCGGGTGGCGCCATCAACAGCCCGGCAGGGATCAGCAGCGCACCGCCCAGTGCCAGGGAATGACCGGTAGCCACCAGCGGGTCCATTTGCGGGTGACCACCCGGGTCAGCAGTCCACCTGCCATGCGCACACACTGCTGCACAGCAGCATACCGTCGCCGGAGAGGGTGAACTGCCCGGCGGTGCTGCCCAGGTTGATGAGCACAATGCCGGAGAACCCCAACAGACAGCCAAAAATTGACCGTAGGGTGAGCTTTTCCCGGAACACCACCGCGGCTGCCAGGATCAGCAGAAAAGTGCCCAGGCTGTCCAGGATAGACGCCCGGCCGCCGGGGGAATTGGATACGCCCAGATAAAAGAAAAAGTAGTGCAGCGCCGTGTTGACCAGACCAAAGAGCACCAGCTGCCACCGTGTCTTGCCCCGGGGCACCGCGAAGGAGCGGCCGCACAGCTTGGCTACCGCCAGCACCACCAGACCGGCCAGCAAGAATCGCGCTCCGGCGAACAGCGCCTTGCCGCCGGTGTCTGTGCCGGCAATGCCAAAGTCCGCCAGACCCAGCTTAATAAGGGGAAAGGCGCAGGCCCAGCTTAGCGCCGCGCTGCCGGCAAACAGGGGCACCCATTTTCGATTTTCAAACACAGAGCCTCGGCCCATTTTGTTCTCCGTTCTCGGCACACAGCCGCAGATCATCATTTGTTTTTGCCGGATTATTGTATAATAGCCGCCGCCAAATGTCAACAAACGCGCAGGGCCTGTACCCTCAGTCATATTGCTTCTCAAACAATTCCTCGTAAGTTGTGTGCAGTATGCGGCGAATGTGGAGGATCTCGTCCGGATAAATATGCCGCTGCCCCACCTCGATCTTGGCCACGGCGCTGCGGGTAATATCACACCCGGCCAGTTGCAATTTGGCGGAGAGCAGCTCTGTGACGACAAAAACCGGCTTAAAGTTAAACGCATACAAAATCACGCTGTTTAACGGTGAGACATATACATTAAAATGACCGGTACCAGCAAAAAAATCAGCTGGCAGACCAGCGATCCTACCGTGGCGGTGGTGAACCGTTCCGGCGAGATCAGCGCCAACGGCTCCGGTCAGTGCACCATTACGGCCAAAACCGCAGACGACCGGATCAGCTGCAAGATCACGGTTCCGGAGTATTATCCGGAGAATTACAATGTGCCGGATTTCGGCGCCTATATTAATGTACCGCTGATAGAGTATTATGAGGGCAGCGGCGACACGCCGGTGCAGTGCGTCTATTCCTATGCGGCTGTTGCGCGTGAAAGCGCGGATTGGCTGGATGATTACTATGACATCCTGTGGGATTACGGATTCCGGTTCTGCAAAGAGGAGGACAAAAGAGAAGAAGAGTCTAACTATTATATTTCCTTCTATAATCAGAAAACGGATGATATGATTATGGTTGCTGTGCATTATGATTCGTATGATGGCGATCCGCAGGCGATTTCTGTACTTTACTATAACACCACTGGATATTGATATAATTGATATAAGCAGACAGGCGCCCTTGCATTATGCAAGGCGCTTTTGTTTTATACAGCCCATGGGCTTTTTATTGCAATTTAGGCTGGGGTATGGTAGAGTTATAATAGGTATATAAAATAGACAGACGGCGCGGGCCGGGAAGGGGAATGGTATGAAAGGTATAATTTTGGCAGGGGGCAGCGGCACCCGGTTGTATCCGCTGACCCAGATCACCTCCAAGCAGCTGCTGCCGGTGTATGATAAGCCGATGATCTACTATCCGCTGACCACGCTGATGTTGGCGGGAGTGCAGGATATTCTCATTATCAGCACGCCCCGGGATCTGCCCCGATTCCAGTCTCTCTTGGGGGACGGTGCGCGGTTTGGTCTGCGGCTCAGCTACAAGGAGCAGCCCTCTCCGGACGGGCTGGCCCAGGCCTTTATCCTGGGTGCGGACTTTATTGGCGACGACTGCTGCTGCATGGTGCTGGGGGACAATATCTTTTACGGCGCCGGGCTGCGGCGGCTGCTACAAAGCGCGGTGGAGAACGCAGAGCAAAATCACCGTGCCACCGTGTTCGGCTATCATGTAGAGGACCCGGGGCGTTTTGGCATTGTGGAGTTTGACCGGGAGAACCGGGTGGTGTCGCTGGAGGAAAAGCCGGCGGTGCCCAAGAGCAATTATGCGGTCACCGGGCTGTATTTCTACGACAATCGGTGCGTGGACTACGCCGAAGGACTGACCCCCTCCGCCCGGGGTGAGCTGGAAATCACCGATCTGAACCGGCTGTACTTACAGGCGGGGGATCTGGATGTAAAACTGCTGGGGCGGGGCTACGCCTGGCTGGATACCGGCACCACGGACAGCCTGTTAGAGGCCGGCAACTTTGTGCGTACGATTCAGCACCAACAGGGGGTGGAGATCTCCTCCCCGGAGGAAGTGCCTATATTAACGGCTGGATTGCCGCCGATGATTTGGCGGCAGCAGCCGAGACTTACGGCAAATCCGCATACGGCGCCTACTTGCAGGCGGTGGTGCGGGGCGAAATACAATACTGAGGTGCGAGGATGACTGTACTTGTGACCGGCGGTGCCGGGTTTATCGGTGCCAACTTTATATTTTACCAACTGACCCACCACCCGGAGGATCGGGTGGTCTGTTTGGACAAGCTGACCTATGCGGGCAATTTGGAGACCCTGGCGGATGTGATGGAGAACCCCAACTTCCGCTTTGTGCAGGGGGATATTGCCGATGCGCAGGCGGTGGAGCGCCTGTTTTTGCAGGAGAAACCGGATTATGTAGTAAACTTTGCGGCGGAGAGCCATGTGGACCGCTCCATTACCCAGCCGGATCTGTTCTTAAAGACCAATGTGCTGGGCACCGGGGTATTGCTGGACGCCTGCCGCCGTCACGGGATCACCCGGTATCATCAGGTGTCCACCGATGAGGTGTACGGCGATCTGCCCCTGGATCGGCCGGATCTGTTCTTTACGGAAGAAACGCCCATACACACCTCCAGCCTTATTCTGCCTCCAAGGCGGGGGCGGATCTGCTGGTGCTGGCCTACGCCCGCACCTACGGGTTGCCGGTCACGGTAAGCCGGTGCTCCAACAACTACGGCCCCTACCACTTCCCGGAGAAGTTGATCCCCTTAATGATCACCCGGCGCTGGCAGATCAAAGCCTGCCGGTGTACGCACCGGCGAGAATGTGCGGGACTGGCTGTATGTGGAGGATCACTGCGCCGCCATTGACCTGATTTTGCGCCGAGGCACGGCGGGAGAAGTGTATAACATCGGCGGGCACAATGAGCGCACCAACTTGCAGGTGGTGCAGGCGGTGCTGGCCGCTTTGGGCAAGCCGGAAGTCTGATCACTTTCGTCACCGACCGGCCGGGTCACGATCGGCGTTATGCCATTGATCCTACGAAAATTCACCGAGAGCTAGGCTGGCAGCCGGAGACGGATTTTGACACCGGGCTGCGTCGCACGGTAGAGTGGTATCTGACCCACCGGGATTGGTGGAGCCACATTCTCAGCGGCGAATATCAAAATTATTTTCAGGCCATGTACAGAGAGCGGTTAGGCGAATAAATGCGAATTTTAGTAACAGGGGGCAGCGGCCAGCTGGGTACGGATGTGGCACAGGCAGCCGCGGCCAAGGGTTGGCAGGTATGGGCCCCCGATCATACGGAACTGGATATTACCCACCCGGCGCAGGTGGAGTCTGCCATCGGCGACTACCGCCCGGACTGGGTGGTGCACTGCGCGCCTACACGGCGGTGGATCGGGCAGAGACGGAAGAAAAAATTTGTATGGCTGTTAATGCAGCAGGCACGGCGTATGTGGCGCACGCCTGCGCGGCAGCAGCTGCGGGCTGCTGTATCCGTCTACGGATTATGTGTTTGACGGCAGCGCACGGCGCCCCATCCGGTGACGGAGCGCCCGGCGCCCTGAATGTGTACGGTCGCAGCAAGCTGCTGGGCGAGCAGGCGGCGCAGGCGGTGCCCCGCCACGCCATCTTGCGGATCAGCTGGGTGTTTGGCCTACACGGCAACAATTTTGTAAAGACCATGCTGCGCCTGGCAGAGCGCCGCACCCGCCTGTCGGTGGTGGATGACCAGATCGGCTGCCCCACCTATACGGTGGATTTGGCCCGGCTCATTTGCCAAATGACAGAGCAAAACGCACAGGGTGTGTTCCACGCCGCCGGCAGTGGTCAACCGGTGAGCTGGTACGACTTTGCCCGGCAGATCTTTGACCTTGCCGGCAAAGAGATAGAATTGGAGCCGATCTCTACCGCAGCGTACCCCACGGCGGCTCGGCGGCCGCTGAACAGCCGGCTGGATTGCAGCACCTTGGCGGCAGCGGGTCTCACCCCCTTGCCGGAGTGGCAAGACGCACTGGCGCGGTATTTACAGGCATTGGAGGAAGAAAAGGTATGATCCAAATGCAGGCACAACAGAATGTGGGCGGCATTGCCGGGCTGGCAGTGCTCACCCCCACGGTGCACGGCGACGACCGTGGCTATTTTATGGAGACCTACAATCAGCGGGATATGGAGAGCCTGGGCTTTCATTATGATTTTGTCCAGGACAACCAGTCCGGCAGCACCTACGGCGTGCTGCGGGGGCTGCACCGCCAGCTACGCTACCCCCAGACCAAGTTGGTGCGGGTGGTCAGCGGCACGGTATTTGATGTGGCGGTGGACCTGCGACCGGGCAGCGATACGTATTTGCGGTGGCACGGCGAGGTGCTCTCAGCGGAGAACAAAAAGCAGTTTTTGATCCCTGCCGGGTTTGCCCACGGCTTTTTGGTGTTGTCTCAGCGGGCGGAATTTTGTTACAAGGTAACGGACTTTTTTCACCCGGACGATGAGGGCGGCATTCCCTGGGACGATCCCAAGATCGGCGTGGAATGGCCCATTCCCTCGGGTATGACCTTGCAGCTAAGCGAAAAAGACAAGCATTGGGAGTATTTGAAGTAATGGAATTTACCCACGCATTTTATGACGCTCTGCCCCCGGAGGCTGCGGCCATTCGCCAGGCGGTTTTTGTGGAGGAGCAGGGCTTTCAGGAGGAATTTGACGCCATTGACCGCCACGCCCTGCACCTGCTGCTGTTTGCAGACGGTCGGCCGGTGGGCACTCTGCGTGCCTTTACGGAGGACGGCGGCACCCGCTGGCATATCGGCCGGGTGGCGGTGATCAAGTCTGCCCGCCAGTTGCACTTAGGGCGGCGAATGATGGACTTGGCAGAGGCGGAACTGCGCCGCCGTGGCGCTGCGGGCATTGAGGTGTCTGCCAGTGCCGGGTACAGCCTTTTTACGAAAAGTGCGGTTTTACCCCGGTGGGGGAGGTCTATCTGGATGAGTTTTGCCCCCACATTCGTATGGTTAAGGAACTGTAATAAAAAAATAGTGCCGTTGGGCAATTACCGGCGGTTTTTTTGAGGTGAACGGTATGAAAAAGACACTTGCACCCACCCCGCCTATGGGGTGGAACAGCTGGGACTGCTACGGCGCCGGCGTAACGGAAGAAGCATTGCGGGAGAACGCCCGCTTTATGGCGGCGCACCTGCTGCCCTATGGTGGAACACCCTGGTGTGCGACATTCAGTGGTACGAGCCGCAGGCAAAGGGCAACGAGTATAACAATTTTGCCTCGGTTTGTATGGACGACTATGGGCGTTTGTTACCGGCGGAGAACCGCTTTCCCAGCGCGGCCGGGGGCAAGGGCTTTGGTCCCATTGCGGACTATTGCCATTCTCTGGGTCTGCGCTTTGGTATTCATATTATGCGGGGTATTCCCCGCCAGGCGGTGCATCGGGATACGCCTATTTTGGGCACGGATTTTACTGCCCGGGACGCAGCCCATCACTTCTCCGTCTGCGCCTGGAACACGGATATGTACGGTATGCGGGACAATGCCGCCGCCCAAGCGTACTATGACTCCATTTGTCGGTTGTACGCCGACTGGGGCGTGGATTTTATTAAGTGCGACGATATTTGCGTCACGGAATTTCGAAAATGGGACGATCCGTATACGCCCGGCATGAGATTGAAATGCTTCACCGCAGCTTGCAAAATTGCGGGCGGGAGGTGGTGCTGTCCCTGTCTCCCGGCCCGGCGGATGTTTCCAATTTGCCCCACCTGCGCCGCCACGCCCAAATGTGGCGTATGACCGGCGATTTTTGGGACCGGTGGGACAAGCTGCACGATATGTTTGACCGGTGCAAGACCTGGGAGGGCGTGCCCGGTCCCGGTTGCTGGCCGGATTGCGATATGCTGCCGGTGGGGCGCTGTGCAAGGACGCGCCCTACCATGTGCGCAAAACCGTATGAGCAATTTCACCCCGGACGAGTGCGCACCATGTTCACTTGTGGGGCATTTTCCGCAGTCCGCTGTTTTTGGGCGGCGATCTGCCGGAGATGCCCGCCGATGTGCTGGCGATGCTGACGAATGAAGATTATCTGCAAATGCACGCTACCTCTTACGGCGCCCGGGAATTGCTGCGGCGCGAGACCAACGGCCGCGGCACCATTCAGTGGGTGGCCTGCGGCCGGGGCTGCAAGTACGCCGCCCTGTTTAATACCCAGGACCGCCCGACCCGCCAAACCCTGGACTTAACGGCGCTGCTGCTTCCGGATACCGCCTGTACCGTAACGGATATTTGGTCAGGCGAGCCGTTGGGTACCTTCAAAAACCGCTTTTCCGCCACCGTCCCCGCCCACGGCGCCCTCCTGCTTCGCATAACGGCAGAATGATGGTATAAAGTACGATATATATAAAAAACAGGAACGCATAGATCTGCGTTCCTGTTCTTTTATGTTATGCGTTTTGCTTAATACTTCTTCAGCTGGTCCTCGTCGAAGTCCGCCAGGAATTCGTCGTAGGTGCTTGCGATCCAGCAGGGTATTGCCGCTGACCTCGATGATCCGGTCGGCAACGGTCTGCACGAATTGGTGGTCGTGGGAGGTAAAGAGAATGGTCTCCGGGTAGCGGATCAGGCCGTCATTCAAAGCGGTGATGGACTCCAGGTCCAGGTGGTTGGTGGGTTCGTCCAGCACCAGCACATTGGCGCCGGAGAGCATCATCTTGCACAGCATACACCGCACCCGCTCGCCGCCGGAGAGCACATTGGCTTTCTTTAACGCCTCGTCGCCGCTAAAGAGCATACGACCCAGCCAGGAGCGAATGTCCGTTTCCAGCGTTTGGGTGGTGTACTGGCGCAGCCAGTCGATCAGGGTCAGGTCCACGCCGTCAAAGTAGGCGCTGTTGTCGCTGGGGAAGTAGCTTTGGGTGGTGGTCACGCCCCACTTGTATTCGCCCTCGTCCGGCTCCATCTCGCCCATAATGATCTTAAACAGGGTGGTTTTGGCCATGGCATCTGCGCCCACAAAGGCCACCTTCTCTCTGGGGTGGATCACAAAGCTGATGTCGTCCAGCACCTTGCGGTCGCCGATGGTCTTGGTCAGGTGGTCCACCCGCAGCAGGTCGTTGCCGCACTCCCGATCCGGCTTAAAGTCCACAAAGGGGAACCGGCGGGAGGACACGGGCATGTCAATCATCTCCAAAGCGTCCAGCTGCTTTTTACGGCTGGTGGCCTGCTTGCTCTTGGCCGCGTTGGCAGAGAAGCGGGCAATAAAGGCCTGGAGTTCCTTGATCTTCTGCTCGTTCTTTTTGTTCTGATCCCGAGCCTGGCGCTGGCGCATTTGGGTGTACTCGTACCAAAAGTCGTAGTTGCCTACATACATTTGAATTTTGCCAAAGTCCACATCGCAGATATGGGTGCAGACCTTATTTAAGAAGTGACGGTCATGGGACACCACGATTACCGTGTTTTCAAAATCCAGCAGGAAGTTTTCCAGCCAGCGAATGGCGGACAGATCCAGGTGTTGGTAGGCTCGTCCAGCAGCAAAATGTCCGGATTGCCAAAGAGGGCCTGGGCCAGCAGCACCTTGACCTTTAAGTTGGCAGGCAGTTCCGCATGGTCATATAGTGGTACTCGTCGGTGACACCCAGCTTGTTGAGCATAAACTCCGCGTCGCTTTCTGCGTTCCAGCCGTCCATATCGGCAAATTCCGCTTCCAGCTCCCCGGCGCGCACGCCATCCGCCTCGCTAAGTCCGGCTTGGCGTACAGGGCGTCCTTTTCTTCCATAATTTCAATGAGACGGGGGTTGCCCATCAGCACGGTGCGTACTACCTGGTACTGGTCATAGGCAAAGTGATCCTGCTTGAGCACGCTGAGTCGCTCGCCGGGGGTGATGACCACCTCTCCCTTTTGGGGCTCCAGCTCGCCGTCCAGCACTTTTAAGAAAGTGGACTTGCCTGCGCCGTTGGCACCGATGAAGCCGTAGCAGTTGCCCTTAGAGAAGGTCACATTGACCCGCTCAAACAGCGCGCGACCGCCGAACTGCACGGTTACATTATTGGCTTGAATCATAGAGAAATCCTCCGTTATTGGCTTTGTTATCTATTGTATCTGAAAATCCGCAACTATTCTACACCACACCCGGTTAAAATACAAGGAGAATTTGGCTCGGCGGCGTTTTATTGGCGCTTTTGCACAAAAAGGGGCGCCAGACGGCCAAAGATCGGGTGATAAAACCCTTGATAGGCGGCAAAATCCAGTGCCTGCCGCCGGGGGTGAGCACATCCAGTGCACGCCGCACAGCCGTACCGGCAAGTTGCAGGGGAGAAAGCCGTTTTTGGCATAGAAATCCAGCCGCCGTTGCCGCTGCCGGGCGTGGGTGCCGTATGATCCGGCGGCTCCACCTCCAGCACCACCTGCCGATTGGGATAACGCTGCTGCAAGGCGGGCAGCGCCCGGGAGCCAAGTCCCATAGAGCGGCAGTCCGGCTCCACGGCAAAGTAGTTGAGCAGGGCATAGCCGGGGGCAAAGGTGACGATCATCAGACCGGAAAAGGCGCCGCCGGTGCGCAGCACCAAAATCTCCGCTTGCCCCTTTTTTTGCAGGGCGAAGAAGCGGGAGAGGGGCATACGCTCCGCTGCCGGGAACGCGCTGTGATACAGTGCCCGCAGCGCCGGGTATTCTTTTTTGCAGATAGGGGAGAGTTCCATTTCAGTTGCCTCCTGTTTTGTACTATTCTAACGAAAATCGGGTGCGCCGTCAAGGCATATTTCGTAGGCGTTGCTGTTGATTTTGTGCCCTTTTGGGCGTATAATAAGAGCACGAATGCAACTGGCAGTTTTGCCGTTACCGAGAGGGGAATTCTGTATGGATATGAAGATTTCACCGTCTATGTTGGCCTGCGATTTTGCCAACATGGGCGCAGAGGCCAACAAATGCGCCGCCGGGGGTGCTCATCTGCTGCACCTGGATGTAATGGACGGGCATTTTGTGCCCAATATCTCTTTTGGCGCGCCGGTGATCGCCGGGCTGTCCAAGGTGTGCGACCTGCCTTTGATGTGCACTTGATGATCAGCCAGCCGCTGCGGTATATTGACGATTACGCCGACGCCGGTGCGGATCTGATCACTTTCCACCTGGAGAGCGACGATGACCCGAGCGCAGTGATCGACAAGATCCTTGCCCGGGGCTGCAAGCCGGCCATTGCCATTAAGCCGGGTACTCCGGCAGAGGCGGTGCTGCCCTATGCGGATCGGCTGGCCATGGTGCTGGTGATGACTGTGGAGCCGGGCTTCGGCGGCCAAAGCTTTATGGCAGATATGATGCCAAAGCTCACTTTGCTGCGCAGCCGCTATCCCCACCTGGATCTGCAGGTGGACGGGGGCATTAACCTGGAGACGGTAAAGGCAGCGGCCAAGGCCGGTGCCAATGTGTTTGTGGCAGGGTCTGCGGTATTTAAGAGTGCGGATCCGGCAGCCACCATTGCCGGTCTGTGCCGTGCGGCGCAGCAGGCTGCGGAATAAGGCAAGATGAAGAAAAAGCAAAAGCGATTTTACAGTAATGACAAGCGGGGTCAAAAATGGACGGAGCCGGAAGTGGGCCGCCCCATTGACTTTGCAGATAAATATATTGAACCCCGCACCAGGCGGGCCAGGCAGAGTTGGATCGGGAGCGGCGGAAAAAAGGCGCAGCGTTCCAAAAGACCACGCCCGGCCAGGTGGTGCGCCGGGTGCTTTTGGTGCTGCTGGGGCTGGCGCTGCTGTATGTGGCTATATTTGATGGACGCCTGGATGGATCTGCACGCCATGCCTGCCGCCCAAACGGACACGGTGGACGGCAACACCATCAGCGCTGTGGCGCTGGAGCCAAGGCAGCCAAGGTGGACAGTCTGTCCCTGGACGGCGCAGTGATGTTGGACGCCATGATGGACGATTTGTCCTCCGGCGGCTATACCGCTGCCTGCTTTGATATTAAGCGGGCGGACGGCACCGTGGGCTACGCCTCTACTCTGGGTACTGTGGCGGCAGCCGGGGCGGTATCTTCCCTGCCGGGGATTTGCGTTCCTCTTGTCAAAAGCTGGGCAAGAATGACCTGCTGGTGCTGGGGCACATTGTGTGCTATCCGGACAATGTGCAGACCGCTGCCAATCCGGCCTGGGCGGTGAAGAGCGGCAAAACCGCTTACACAGATCCGGCGGGCAACCGCTACCTGAACCCGGACAGCACGGAGGTTTACAACTACATTCGCTCGCTGGTGGAGGAGAGCGTCCGCGCCGGGGTAACGGTGTTTGTGCTGGAGGGCACGGAGCTGCCCCAGGCGGCGGGCACCTTTAACCACAACGGGTTTGCCGATTTGTCCAAGCGACTGACTGCCGACCTGGGGCAGGATGTAAAATTTCTGCAACCGGTGTCGGTAAATATCACCTCTACCGCTACGGCGGAGCTGAAAAAAGAAGTGGCCGACAAGTGCACCCAAAACCCGAATGAAAACCAAATTTATGCCATTACCTGCCCGGAGAAAAGCCGTCGGGCAGTGAAGCAGCTGCTGGACGACCGGGGCTGCACCTGTTACCTGATCACGGAGTGACCTTATGAAGCGAAAGTTCTTATACCTGTTGCTGACCCTGTGTCTGCTGGGTCAGTGCCTGCCTGCCTTTGCGGCACAGGCCCCGGTGCTGGAGCGCATTGCCTTTTCCGGCGCCACCATTGTGGGGCAGTTTAAGAGCGATGTGTACCAGTACCAGCTGGTGCTGGACAACGCGGCGGTGTCGCCAAAGCTGAAAAGCTACAAGGTGCAGGGGGAGGGCAACCTGTTCGTGACCTATGATACGGACAGCACCAACCATCAAACGGCGGTGGTGGTCACTCTCAGCTATGACACCGGTTCCGCCAAATATACCTTTACTTACAAGAACGCCGCAGCTTATGTTAAGAACAGCGAGAACCACCTGGACTCGATCACCTGCACCCTGGGGGAGCTGGTGCCGGAGATGAATGAAGACGATACCACTTACAAGCTGTATATTCCCAGCGACCTGACCTCGCTGATGATTACCCCGGTGACCAAGGATATTAACGCCTACTGCGCACCGGTGGAGATGACCCTGGCGCCGGAGCAGGAGATTGACCTGACCCTGCCGGTGACCGCCTCGGACGGCCAGGTGCGCACCTATACCATTAAGGTGCGCCGGGTGGACAAGACCGTGGAGCAGGTGCGTGCCGAGATGGCACAGGAGGACTACACCTCCTTTGTGGAGGGCACCCGCTTTTACCAGCAGCCCTCCTTCCGGATGGCGGTGACCGCCGGCGTGGGCGGTCTGGCCGTGTTGATCGTTCTTTTGGCATTCCACGCCCGCAAGACTGCCCGGGTCACAGACGAGGACGAGCCGTCCTTTTATAGATCGGAGCAATGATCCGCTTATATCCTCCGGGATGTAAAGAATAAAAATAAGTGCAGAAAGGAGCGCGCCTATGGAATTAGAAGAGCTGAAAGCAGAAATTGAGGATCTTCATACCAAACGGCAGTTCTCTGCCATTAAAACCATTTTGAACCAGTTGAATCCGGCAGATATTGCCCAGCTTTTAGAGGAGTTCAGCAACGAAGAACGGCTGCTGTTCTTTCGCCTGCTGGGCAAGGAAGAGGCGGCAGACACCTTTGTAGAGCTGGAGCCGGACAACCAGGAGGCACTAATTCACGCTTTCTCCGATAACGAGTTGCGAGAGGTGCTGGACGAGCTGTACCTGGACGATACGGTGGATATGATTGAGGAAATGCCCGCTACCGTCGTCAAGCGCATTTTGCGCAACACGGATGTGGAAACCCGCGCTTCCATCAACACCCTGCTGCGCTACCCGGAGGACAGCGCCGGTTCTATCATGACTCCGGAGTTTGTGGACTTAAAGCGGGATATGACCGTGGAGGACGCTTTTAAGCGCATTCGCCGCACCGGTGTGGACAAAGAGACCATTTATACCTGCTATGTAACGGACGCCTCCCGCCATTTGCTGGGCGTGACCACCGTGAAGGAACTGCTGCTCCACGATCAGGACGACCGGATCGAGGCGTTTATGGAGACCAATGTGATCTATGTGAATACCCTTAGCGACCAGGAGGAGGCAGCTGCCCAGCTGAGCAAATACGACTTTCTGGCGTTGCCGGTGGTGGACCTGGAAGAGCGACTGGTGGGTATCATCACCGTAGACGACGCGATGGATGTTATCCAGGAGGAGAACACCGAGGATATTCAAAAGATGAACGCCATCGTGCCCACGGAGCGGACTTATCTGAAGACCGGCGTGCTGGCTACTTGGAAGTCCCGGATCCCTTGGTTGCTGCTTTTGATGGTCAGCGCCACCTTTACCGGCTCCATTATCACCAGCTTTGAGGACAAGCTGGCCAGTATGATTATTTTGACCTCCTTTATCCCTATGCTGATGGACACCGGCGGCAATTCCGGCGGCCAGGCCAGCGTTACCGTGATTCGCGCCCTGTCTCTTAACGAGATCGATATGCGGGATATTTTCAAGGTGATATGGAAAGAGCTGCGAGTGGGTCTGCTTTGCGGCAGCAGCCTGGCGGCCATTAACTTTGTCAAGGTACTGTTGGTGGATCGACTGATGCTGGGTATGACCGGCGTGACCTTGAAAGTGGACCTGGTGATCAGCCTGACCCTGATTGTTGAGGTCACTTTGGCCAAGATGATCGGCTGTTCTCTGCCCATTATCGCCAAGCGGTTTAAGCTGGACCCGGCAGTGATGTCGTCCCCCTTTGTGACTACTATTGTGGACGCCATCTCCTTGCTGATCTACTTTGGCTTTGCCACCGCCGTGCTGCATATTTAACAGCGTAAATGGGTATAAAATAACCCCCGGGCACACAAGTCGCC
>ENA-OQAS01000474-OQAS01000474.1-human-gut-metagenome-genome-assembly--contig:-NODE-474-length-20831-cov-11.784776_pt1 | contig 20831 bp, 26 predicted proteins | sample MGYA00242733_ERZ504523 | MGnify/ENA primary metagenome ERZ504523 (study PRJEB26092, sample SAMD00036239) | human gut metagenome | host: Homo sapiens | study: EMG produced TPA metagenomics assembly of...
AGATAAGAACCTGCGGTGAGTTTATGCCCTTGTCAATTGAAAACGGCAGTTTTGCCGAGAGCAGTCCGTCAAAGTCAAGTGACAGTCCCGTTTTGTTTTTGACAAAGCAGTTGTCAACCTGAGTTCCGTGTCGCCTATGGTGCGTTCCTCAACCGTGTATTTGTTCTCGCCGTCATGGTTGCCGTAGGAATCGTAATAGGTGCTTTTGTCACGCTTGTGATTTTTTTGGACTGTGGGTTCTGTGTCGGCTGATTCTGTGGGCTTTTGGTCGGAAGCTGTCGGCTTTTCCGTCTTTGAATTTTCAAGCTTGTATTCTCCGTTTGTGAGAGTAAAAGCGGCAGCGGCAAGTGCCGCAGGATTCTGTGATTCAAAGCAGAGAGGCAGTCTGTATATAACGCTTAAAACAGCCGTTGTCAACAGTACAACGGCTGTGCTTGTTTTTAAGGCTTTTTTCAGTTTCTTTTTTGATGTTCCTTCACTTTTCACAAAATCACCTGCAATCCGTACATATGTTGGCTATCGGTTTCTGCAATAAATATATGCCGTGCCGTAGGTGAATATGTGTAAATATGCGTGGATTTACATTAACGAGATGAGGTCGGGCAAATCAAATTCATTTTGCAGTGCTCCGTTGAGTGCAAAGGCTATGAGCCTTGAGGCTCTTTCCGTGAGCAGGTCAATTTCTCTTGGAATGACTACAAGCTGTCTGCCCTGCGGCATAAGCATTTTCTGCGTTTTTCGGTTGCAGTCATTGCCGAGAATGTCAACCGCAAGTGTTTGTGCGTCAACAACGGTCGGCACTCCGATTGCAATAACAGGAACTCCGATTGTTTCCTTTGTGATTTTGGTTCGGTGATTGCCCACCCCAGCACCGGGTGAGATTCCCGTGTCGCTTATCTGAAGTGTACAGCCGAGCCTTTCGGTTCTGCGTGAAGCGAGTGCGTCAATTGCAACAACGGCTGTCGGTCTTATCCGCCGTACAATGCTGAGAATGTATTCGCCTGTTTCAATGCCCGTCTGTCCCGTGACTCCCGTCTGCATTACGGCAACGGGGCGAAGTCGATCAAGTCCCGTTGAACGGGCAATTTCTCCGCCTATGTGACGGGTGGCAAGCACTCGCCGGCTTGTTTTCGGTCCGAGTGAGTCGGGAGTGATTTCCATGTTGCCGAGTCCTGCAACAAGCACAAGTCCGTTTACGGGCAACAGCCGTTTGATTTCATTGCCGACGGTTTCAAGCCGTTTGTCGGTTTCGGTAAAATTGTCGGTCAGTGACGGCAGCTCAATTGTAATGTATGTGCCGATTTCCTTGCCGAGTGCCTGTCTTGCCTTTTGGTTCTTGACAATCAGCCGTGAAATTTCAAGACCGTTTTCACTGTATTTTTTGAATTCAATACCGCCTGTGTTTTCTCCTGCAATTTCTCTTGCCTCAATTGCAAGGTCGGTTCTGAACTGCAAAATAATCCCCCGTTTCACAAATTTGTTTGTATATTGTTATTATTGTGCAATTTTATATTATGTATTCTATTTACAAGACTATTTTGTTTTGTTATAATTCAATCATAGATTATTTCTGTCACAATTTCTGCTCCTTGCAAGCAAAGCGGAAATTGTTCAGATTTAAATTTTTTGTTATAAAGCTAAGCAAAATTAAATTCTTTGTTATAAAGCAAAGCGGAAACTGCTCAGATTTAAATTCTTTATTATGAAGAAAAAGAGACAGATTATAATTCTAAAACAAACACACAACTTTACATTATATACAGGTGATTTTATGAACAAAAAATTTGTTGAAAAATTTACCGCAGTGGTTTCTGCGGCGTGTATGATTTCGGTCGGCATTGCAAGCGTAAATGCGGCTGAAATTGATGACGGATTTGAGTCGGTCACAAAGAATGCACAATCTTCGGATTCGTCTTTTCCGTCTGCATATTCCGCAATCGGCTATTCGCTTGTTGACGAAAACGGACTTCCGAGTAATTTCAGCTCAAAAAAACTCGGCTTTGTAACACCTATCAAGGCTCAGCAGTATAACGATTGTTGGGCGGTTGCAGGCACAGAAGGCTTTGAAACAAAGCTTTTGAAGCTTGGCTATCCCGTTACCGAGATCTCACATGACCACGCAAACGCAAGTTCCACAACCCAGACAAACGGTAAGGGTTGGCAGAGAAAATACCGTGACGGCGGATTTACAAATATTTATCCCGCTATCTCACCTCATGGCAGGGCGGTGCAGAGATTGCCGATGTCGGTAAGATTGATTTTTCAAAAAATATTCACGGCGATGATATGACAGCCGACAAGACTAAATACGGCACAACAAAACTGCGTTATCTTGACGGCGCTGATTCAAACGAAATCAAGCAGGCAATTATCGACAACGGCTCGGTGACAGCGTCATATGCCACATCAAACAAGTGCTTTAACAATGCAGGCACAACCTACTTTATGCCGCAGTCATATGACGGCGACTATGTCGGCCACACAATCAGCATTGTGGGTTGGAACGATAATCTCAGCAGGTACAGATTCTCTAACGGAACAGGTGTGTTGCCGCAGAACAACGGAGCATGGCTTGTGCGCAACAGCTGGGGCGATAACAACACAATGGGCGGTTATTTCTGGCTTTCATATGAGGATAAGTACATTTTCGGCGAAAGTATTCCCCAAATTTCACAATTGACGAGGTGACGGAGATTACCGACGATATGACATTGTTGCAGGATGAACGCTACGGTGCTACATACAGCTTTGATTATGTTGACAGCAACGACATTACATTCATCAATTGCTTTGATTTTGGCGAAAACAGCCGTACACTTGATAAGGTGCTTTTTGAAACAAAGAGCAACGGTGCGGATTATGAGATTTACTACATTCCCGTAAGAGACGGTGTTCCCTCAAATGATGAGAGCGAATGGAAGTCTGTTGCATCGGGCAAGGTTGCGTACAGCGGTTATCAGTCTGTTGATGCAAACGGATTTGTTGCACCGCTCGGAAGAGGTGCAGTCGGTGTGAGAATCAAAACAAATTCAGAGGAATCAAGTCAGCTTGGTGTAGGCGAATGGCTTACAAGTGCAACGAAAATGACTTTTCTCAATGATTCATCTTACGGTAACAGCTACATTAAATATGACGGCACAACATGTGAACTGCTCGACTGGTACAAAACCGAGAGAGATGATATGCTCGGCGGTACATTTGTTATCAAAGCTGTGGCGCTCAAAAATGATAAGATTTTGAACGGCGATGTTGACCTTGACGGAGATATTGCCGTTAAAGACGCAACCCTTGTTCAGAAGTATATAGTAAAGCTTGAACAGCTTGACAACACACAGCTTTGCAATGCCGATTGTGACGGTGACGGAGATATCACGGTTGCCGATGCCACGAAAATTCAGAAAATAGTTGTGGGAATTAATTAAAATTGAAAATGGACGGCGAGCCACCGTTCTCGGTTCGTGAAGACAGTCGTTTCAAGGCGAGAGCGTAGATGCCCGAGCGGAAGTTTTTTTAATTGAAAGTTGAAAATGGAAAATTGAAAATTGCGGTCGGGCAGACAGTTTGCAAAATGCAAATCATTGTCGCCCGACTGTTTTTGTATATATAGAAGTTGCGTTTAAATGTATGGGCGAATATTATCCGCCCGCAAGTAACGGCAGAATATTTTTGTTAAATATAATTTTTATAAATGTCACAAATCTGTAGGGGCGTTCATTGGACGCCCGCCTTGATGCATGTTTATGTTTATACATATATTTTTGATGTGATGAAAATTGTGTATTCAATTTTGCACGCAATGCGTGCAATCGTGTGCGTTGGACACGAACGGGCGAACACGGTTAGCTCCTACAAAATAGCGGTAACTTTGTGATATTTATACAGTTTATTTCTATCACAATGTTTGTGTCTTTACTTGCGGGCGTCCAATGAACGCCCCTACTGGATTGTGGGAACAATTACAATACTACGCTCGGGCATAATATGTTTTTTTGACATTACAAACTATCTGCACGAACATAAAAAGTCGGCTCGCCGTGCGGACTGTAACTTTTACTTGACAAAATGTACGAACAAATGTACTATAAGATATATAATTATTTTTACAACAAAACCAACGGCACGGGGTGATATTATGAACAAACCGCTTGCGGACAGGATTCGTCCAAAGACAATTGATGACATTGTGGGACAAAAGCATCTTATTGCACCGACAGACCTTTGCGTAAAATTATTGAAAGCGGAGATATTCCGAATCTTATTTTCTACGGTCCTCGGGGGTTGGAAAAACTACGCTTGCCACATATATTGCCAAAAAGACAAACCGTACCTCAAAAAGCTTAACGGCACAACGGCTTCAACTGCCGACATAAAGGAGATTGTTGCACAGCTTAACACTTTTTCGGGGCTTAACGGAATTCTGCTCTATCTTGACGAAATTCAGTATTTTAACAAAAAGCAACAGCAGACTTTGCTCGAATACATTGAAAACGGCAGTATCACGCTGATTGCGTCAACAACCGAAAATCCGTATTTTTATGTATATAACGCAATTCTGAGCCGTTCGACTGTTTTTGAATTTAAGCCGGTTGATCAGGATGAGGTTGAAAAGGCGGTTTACCGTGCAAGTGATTTTCTTGCCGAGGAGAGCGGTACGGATATTGAAATGCCCGAAGAATGTGCAAAGAAAATAGCATCGGGTTGCGGAGGAGATGTTCGCAAGGCTATGAATGCCGTTGAGCTTTCCGTGATTGCAACAGATGAAATTGACGGAAAAAAGGTTGTAAGACTTGAAACCGTTGAACAGCTTGTGCAGAAAAGTGCGGTAAGATATGACCGTGAGGGCGATGAGCATTACGATATTATTTCGGCTTATCAGAAAAGTATGCGTGGAAGCGATCCCGATGCCGCACTTCACTATCTTGCAAGACTGCTTGAGGCAGGCGATCTGCCGAGTGCGTGTCGCAGACTTATGGTGTGTGCGAGCGAGGATGTGGGACTTGCGTATCCACAGCTTTTGCCGATTGTAAGTCATGCGTTGATATGGCGCAGGCTGTCGGGCTTCCCGAGGCGAGAATTCCGCTTGCCGATGCCGTGGTTATGGTGTGCAATGCCCCAAAATCCAACTCGGCATATATGGGTATAAACAGAGCTTTGGCTGACATAAGAACGGGTAACTCGGGTCCTGTACCCAGACAATTGCAGAACAGGCACTGTGACGGAGATGACAATCCAAACAAGGGACAGTTCTATCTTTATCCCCACGATTTTCCGAACCATTATGTTGAGCAACAATATCTGCCCGATGCCCTAAAGGACAAGAAGTATTACGAATACGGCAGAAATAAAAACGAGCAGGCGTTCAAAGCCTATTGGGACAAAATCAAAAAGAAGTAATCAAATGAAAATTTTTTGACATGAAACTGTAAATAAAGTCAGATGTTGCTAACCAAACATCTGACTATTTGCTTTTATTATCCTGTTTTTTTGCTAATTATTGTTTCATTGTCTATTATGCACAATTTGAATGTGAATAATTTGTGACGCAAGAAATTTTATTATTCTTTAAAGGAAAATTATTAGCGGTTCAATAATGTAGAATTAAAGAGTAATTGTGGAGTAGTGTTGAGTAGCTTCACACGTGCAACAAAAAAATAATTCTGGAGGAAATCAAAATGGTAAAAAGACAACACAAAATCATGTGCCTTGTGCTTTGCCTTATGCTGGCGGTTTCAACCGTATTCGTCGGTGTAGTCAGTGCTTCTGCTGCAACAGGCGATACTGTTTACGTTAGAGTAAACAACGGCTGGTCAAAAGTTAACTGCTACATGTGGACTGACGGTCTCGGCAGCAACGCATCTTGGCCGGGTAAAGCAATGACAAAGGTTGAGGACGGTGTATATTCTTACACTCTTGACAAGGATTACACATCGGTAATCTTCAACAACGGCTCAGATCAGACAAAAGACCTTACATACCCGGGTCACGGTAAAATCTATGACCTTACAAAGGGTACATGGTCGGATTATGCAGGTGCTCCTTCACAGGACGCAACTGCTCAGAGACCTACAAGCGCAACAACAGCAACAACTGCTACAACAGCAACAACTCCCAGCGGTGAAGGCACAACTGTTTACCTCAACAACGAGGCAGGTTGGGCAACACCTGTTGCTTATATGTGGAACAGCAATTCTGACAGCAACGGTTCATGGCCGGGCGTAAAGATGACAAACATCGGTGGCAATGTATATCAGTACACCGCATCCAAGACATATACCAGCTGTATCTTCAGCAACAGCGGTCAGTCACAGACAGGAAACCTTACTGCAAAGGACGGCTATATCTACAACAACAAGACTAATCAGTGGTCTGTTTATGATACAAGCCCTCTCCAGGTTAAGGAATTTACTGCTGATCCTGCATCAAACATCTACACAGGTACAGATGTACAGCTTTCTGCAACTGCTGCCAATAAGAGCGGCGCAGCAGTAAGCTACAAGTTCTCTGTTACTAACGCACAGGGCGGAACATCAACACTTTCCGACTTCTCTTCTGCTAAGTCAGTAACATGGACTCCTACAGTTGCAGGTGAATACACAATTACATTTGACTTTAAGGACGCAGACGGTAACACAAACAACCGTACAATGACTCTTGAAGTTAAGGACGACTCAGCACTTGTTAAGCCAATCATCAAGAGCGTTACTCCTGCAAACCTTAACCTTATCAAGGTTAACTCAACTGCTACTGTAACAGTTAAGGCAGGCGGCGGTAAGACAGGTACTAACCTTCTTTTCTACAAGTATGTTGTAACTGATCCTAACGGTGTTCAGAACACACCTTACTACACACTCAACAACATTTACACATTCGTTCCTACAATGAAGGGTGAATACAAGGTTAATGTTTATGTACAGAGTTCTGACAACAGCACAATAAACAAGACTTATACTTACACAGCTGCAGACGATGTTACTGAGCCTACAACAGTTGTTGTTCCTACAACTGCTCCTCAGCCAACAACAGTTCAGCCAACAACTGTTAAGCCTACAACTCCACAGCCAACAACTGTTAAACCTACAACTCCTCAGCCAACAACAGTTCAGCCTACAACAGCTCCCGAAAGACTCCGTGGCGATGTTGACGATGACGGAGATGTAACTGTTATGGACTCAACATATCTTCAGAAGTCAATTGTAGGACTTCCGGATGTTCCGGCTCTCGAAACACTTGACCTCAAGATTTGCGACCTTGACAGCGATGGTACAATCAGTGTTAAGGATGCAACAATCATTCAGAAAATCGTTGTAAACCTTGAATAATCCAAACATTAAGTAAAAGAAAGATTGGAGATATACCTATGACAAGAATAAAGAAGCTGTGCGCACTTGTTCTTGCTGTGATGATGGTTGTAACCGCAGGAGTAATTTCTGTAAATGCAGCTCAGAGTTCCGACTCTGACGCTGTATCTGCGGATACAACAGAAACAGGCATCACAATTCATGTAAGAATGAGTGACGGTACACAGCCATATGTATATTTGTGGAACTCGCTCCCCACAAACAGCGCCATGTCAAAGTCTTACCCCGGTGAGAAAATGACAAAGGGTGACAAGTGGTATAACTACCATGTAGCAGATGTTACAAAGGTAAATGCCATTGTTACAGACGCTAACGGCAAGCAGTATTCTTCGGAGAAAAAACTTGAATCTGCTGCAAGCGCAGACTGGTACTGTGAAAACGGTAAATGGTCAAAATACAACCCTGACGAGCCGGATCCGATTGGCAGCGTTGATATGCGTGAAGAAACAATTTACTTCGTTATGACAACCCGTTTCTATGACGGAGATACAGGCAACGATGTTCACTGCTGGGATGACGGCACAGCCGGCAACGGTGATGACGACCCTGCATGGCGTGGTGACTTCAAGGGTCTTGGCGAAAAGCTCGACTACATCAAGGCTCTCGGCTTCAGCGCAATCTGGGTAACACCTGTTGTTACCAATGGATCAGGCTATGACTACCACGGCTATCATGCTATGGATTTGTCAACAGTTGATGCTCGTTATGAAAGCTCAGACTACACATACGAAGATCTTATTCACGATGCTCACCAGAAGGGCATGAAGATTATTCAGGACGTAGTTCTTCAGCACACAGGTAACTTTGGTGAAGCACACTTCTGTGATCTTTTCACAAAGGATACAACTAAAGACCTTGGCAACCTTCAGGAGTCATTGATTCCTACACAGTATCTTCTTGATACATACGGCCTTAAGTCACCTGAGGAATACTGGGCTCAGAAGCCGGGTGTTCAGTATCAGCAGAGACTTAATCTTATGAAGAATGTTACTTACTCAGGCGACAACGGTAACTCAACCGGTCCTCAGCCTGCAGCTCAGGACTTCTCTATGAATAAGATTTCACAGAGTGATACTTACAACCCGAACAACTACTATCATACAGGCTATTTCCAGAGTCCTAACTATGATGACTGGACAACAAAGTTCAGCCAGATTGCAGGCGACTGCGTTGACCTTAACACAGAGAACCCTGCAGTTGCAGAATATGTTGTAGATTCATATTCAAAGTATATGGATATGGGCGTTGACGGCTTCCGTGTTGATACTGTTCGTCACATTCCGAGAGTATCTCTCAACATTATGTTCAATGATCAGCTTATGGACGCTGCTAAGGCAGCAGGCAAGCCTAACTTCTATATGTTCGGCGAAATCTGCACAAGATACACATCAGTTTGGTATCGTGGCCATGCCGAGGAGTCAACTCCTTACTACACATGGAAAGAGTCTAACTCTAAGTGGGCAGACAGCTGGAACTGGGGCACATCAGCTTCAGAAATCAACGACAACATGAACCTCGTTCTTCAGCATTATCTTGAAGAAGATAATTACAACGGTGATATGGATTCTACACAGCCAAAGAGCGACAACGCTTACCTTGACGGTATTACATATCACGGTTCCGACCGTTCTATGGCATCAGGCATGGATGCAATTGACTTCCAGATGCACAGAATGTTCGGTAGCGCTAAGAACGCTTATAACTTCGCTGTTAACAACGACCAGTATTACAATGATGCAACATACAGCGTAATGTATGTTGATTCACACGACTATGCTCCTGAACAGCCGGATGAAACAACTCGTTTCACAGGCGGTACACAGACATGGGCAGAGAATATGGATCTTATGTTCACATTCCGTGGTATTCCTTGCGTATACTATGGTTCAGAAGTTGAGTTCAAGAAGGGTGAGCTTATTGATAAGGGTACACTTATTTCTCTTGAAAACTCAGGTCGTGCATACTTCGGTGATTATCTTGAGGGTACTGTAAACGCTACTGACTTCAGTGAGTACACAGCATCAGGCACTGTTGCTGATACTCTTGCAAGCCCGCTCAGTAAGCACCTTTCAAAGGTTAATGCTATTCGTCGTGCTATCCCCGCTCTCCAGAAGGGACAGTACACAGCATCAAGCACATATGTAACAGGTGGCGATATGTCTTATGTTCGCCGTTATACTGACGACAACACAGACAGCCTTGCACTCGTTTCAATTTCTTCAGGTGCAACATTCAAGAACATTCCTAACGGCAAGTATGTTGACGCTGTTACAGGTGATGTTAAGTATGTTACTGACGGTACACTTACAGTTCCGGAACTTGCTAAGGCTAACATGAGAGTATATGTATGCTGCGCAAGCGGATTTACAGGTATCGACGGTCAGATCGGCGGAGATTCTGCTTACGCTAAATAATGCGGAATATTCCACACTCAACACGATTCTGATTCTGTAATCAAAATTAATTACGGCACTCCGAGTAAAATCGGGGTGCCGTTTTTTTGTTATTTTATTTGTTCGTAATATTTTAAAAAATATGCTTATAATAAAAGTGTATCCGAAGTGTTATGTCAGCATAAAAATGCTTGACAAAAAATTATATTAAAGATTATTATTTATATTTGTGTTCCGTTTAGGTCGCATATTCATCATAAAAATGCGTTCCTGTTTAAAAATATAGAAAGGTTAAAAACCGATTCATCGGGGCTTGATTATTCAAAAACGGTTCTTATCAGATCTGAGGATTATGATAAATATTTAATTGAAAATGCAGTCGTAGATACAATGAATATAAGGCTGTCAGAATGAGTATTTATAAAATTGAAAAACAGATTTCAAAATACATAGAGGGCTATGTCAAATCGGTTTCAGATTTTGAAAACGCTGACAAAAAATCTTTTGAATGAAAATACAAATATTCCACGCTTAAATATTTCTATGATATTCTCGGTATAGAATAACAATCGGGTAGCAGAAATTTACATTCAGTAAATCTGTTACCCGATTGTTCTCTTATATTTTGTTTTGTTATAATCTGCACTCAAAAATTTCGTTGGTGTCGGAAAACCCATGTGATTTATACCATTCTGCCGAATTTTCACTTGGCCATGCAAAGACAAGTTCGCAGTTGATTGACGAAAGGTAGTTCTTTACATAATCGAGCAGTCGAGTGCCGATGCCCTTGCCACGATATTCTTCAAGCGTGAACACCTTTGTGAGATACGCAATAAATTCACGCTTTGCATTCGGGGTGGGAATTGTCGGAATAAGATATACAAACATTGCCGAAAGAATTTTTGCATTCTCATCTTCCGCAACGAAGATTTTATATTCCTTGTTTGTGTATAAAAAGGCAACGAACTCCTCGATAAATACCGATTTTGTTACACCGTCGGTGTTGTGTTCACCGTAAGTTTCGTCGTCCTCAACAGCATGTGTCCATCTCATTTCCGCAAGCTGAACGAAATCTCTGTCCTGAACCTCTCTTATTACCATGCTATCACCTCATCAAATTATTTTCAACTTAAGTATAACACAGATTTCTGCGATTACAAGTATGCAATTCGTCAGTATTCGCTCTCAATTCCACTCATCGCAGTTATTCATTTGGTATTGTTCCTTGGGTATTTTTCTCTTAGTCTTTTTCTATGGGTATTATTAGGCTTCAAATTCTGAAGGGGACGGGTTCAAATTTTGAAGGGGGGAGGTGCAAATTCTGAACCCCATGGGTGTAATATTTGAAGTAGGGGGTGCAGTATTTTACATGGGGTATGAAGTAATATTCGCGGAGTGTGTCGTTGCAGATTATGAGGTGGCAGAGTTTTCGTATTTGTAATATTCGACAAGGTTGTCCCTGCCGAAACCTTCGTCATAAAAATTCGGGTTGATCGAGAACAGATAGGACGATGACTGAATCTTGCCGTATTTGCCGACCGTAAAACCGCCCGATTTGGTAATGATTTTTCTTTTGCAAAGGAATTTTATGCTTTCCCTAACGGTGTTGTCGGAGATTGCACACGCTTCTGCAATGGTGTGTATTGACGGATAACAGGTGTTCGATTCGTCACAGCATTTGAGTATGTAGCATAAAACAGCGAACTGTTGCGGTTTTAGGTTGAGGTCAAACACCTCGTTTGGAACCATAAAAAAGTTTGTCATAAAATCGCCTCCGCTTATAAGCTCAAAAGGCGAAAAAATGTATATTTTAATGCATTTTTTGAAAAATTTATCAGAGTTTTTTTATACGGCAAATAATAAAGATAATTTTAGTTACTGTTTTCACAATTCAGTAGGTGATACGATGAACACTCGCAAGTAACGCTACAAATTTTATGGTAAATTAAATTATATAAATGTCGGAAATTTACCGCTACATTAGAATACACAATTTTCATCACATCATAACATACACATAAAACAAATAATTTCATCAAGGCGGGCGTCCAATGAACGCCCCTACGGCTTGTTTTATGTTTGCACATAAAACAAATGGCGAACACGGTTACCCCCTTCATGAACAGAGAGCGAGGCACTCGTATACATAGGGCAATATTAGCAGAAAGCAAATCTCGGGAGTAGCAGTATTGACTGTTTCAAACTCTCTACACGAATGGAGAGCGAGGCACTCGTATGCATAGGGGAATATTAGCACAAAGCAAATCTCGGGAGTTATAGTTTTTACTATATCAGACTGTCTACACGAATTGGGTGCGGTGACACACCGCCGCTTGACAATTTTAGGGTTGCGATATATAGTATAGTCAAGGGAAGAGATTAACGGTAAACGCCGTAAAAATTGTGGGGTGAGCAGATGAAAATAACACTTAATCCCGACAAAGAAACAGTAAAGACAGTTAAAGAGGGCTTAAAGAGGACAGGTGGCTACTGCCCGTGCAGAATTCAGCGTACAGAGGAATACAAATGTATGTGCAAGGAGTTCAAGGAGCAGATTGCCGATCCTGATTTTGAGGGCTTTTGTCATTGTATGCTTTACTACAAATCTAAAGATTAAAATAACCGAACAGGAGGATTGTTATGGAAATAGAGCTTTACAAAGAAACTTTTGAGCAGGAGGTTTTGCAGTCGGATATCCCCGTGCTTGTAGACTTTTGGGCAACATGGTGCGGTCCGTGCAAGATGATTGCCCCGATTGTGAAAGAAATCGCTGACGAATATGACGGCAAAATTCTTGTCGGCAAGGTTAATGTTGACGAAGAACCCGACCTTACAATGCAGTATAATGTGTCGAGTATCCCGACTCTTATGGTGTTCAAAAACGGTCAGCTTGTCAACAAGGCAGTAGGCTATCGTGAAAAGGACGAAATTCTTAAAATGCTCAAGTAAATATACCGACTATAACACAAAACCGTGTGTACAGAAAAAGTACACACGGTTTTTTATTACCTGATTTGGAAAAGACGGCTTGCTGTTAGGGGGGCAGGTGAAGGTTTTTGCTGAATGATTTTAGGAGAAAAATTATCTTTTGAAAAATATTTTTGGAAAAATGCATTAAAGTATGCAATTTTTTTGAATTTTGCAGGTATAAGTGAGAGGCGTTGATAAAGCCTCTCGAAAAACGGAGGTGACGAGATATCAGAAAATTGACAGGTAGGGAAAAGAAGTTTTGCAGTTTATTTCTCGGTTCGGGAAATTCCGAGCTTGCCGCAGAAAAGGCAGGCTACACGGGGGATTGTGAGCAGAAGGGGGAAGAGCTTATCTGCCGTCCCGAAATTTCAGCCGAGCTTGAACGGCTGTCACGGCTAAGAGAAAAATCCCTTGCCAACATGGCGGCGGCAGGGTATCAGCGGTTGGCTTTCGGGAGCATTTGCGATGCAATTTCTTTGCTTTACAAAAGTGATCCGAGCAAGGAGGATCTTGAGGGAATGGATTTGTTCCTTGTGTCGGAGATTAAAAGACCAAAGGACGGTTCAATGGAAATCAAGTTTTTTGACAGGCTAAAGGCACTTGAAAAACTCGGTGCAGGCGGTGAGCATGAAACAGGCGCAAAACAGCTTTTTGACGCCATTTCAAACAGCGCAAGGGCGGTGAATGACAAGGAAAATGGAAATTAAAACTTTTTCTAAAAAACAGCTTACCGTGCTTTCGTGGTGGAACAGGGAGTCGGTTTTTCGTGACAGGGACGCAATCATCTGTGACGGTGCTGTGCGCAGCGGAAAGACTTTTTGTATGTCGCTGTCGTTCATTTTGTGGAGCTTTTACGATTTTGCAAATTCGGACTTTGCACTTTGCGGAAAGACAATCCGTTCTTTAAGGCGAAATATGATTACGCCCGTGATTCCGATTTTGAAATCACTCGGTTTTAAGTGTGAAGAAAAGTTGTCGCAGAATATTTTGACCGTGAGCGTTAACGGAGTGATGAACAGGTTTTATCTTTTCGGAGGCAAGGACGAGTCATCCGCATCGCTCATTCAGGGCATGACGCTTTCGGGTGTGCTTTTTGACGAGGTTGCGTTGATGCGAGGTCGTTCGTTGAACAGGCATTGGCGAGATGTTCCGTGTCGGGTTCAAGATTTTGGTTTAACTGCAATCCCGAATTTCCTGAGCATTGGTTCTACCGTGAGTGGATTAAAAAGTGCGGTGACAAAAATGCGTTATATCTGCACTTTACAATGCAGGACAATCCGTCTTTGAAGCCCGAGGTTATCAAGCGGTATGAAAGTCTGTATTCGGGTGTGTTTTACGAGAGGTTCGTAAAGGGCAGATGGGTAGCCGTTTTCGGTGCGGTTTATCCGTTTATGGACAATGAAAGGATGTACTGCGATATTCCGTCAGATATTGAAAGCTGGGCGGTATCGTGCGATTACGGTACTGTAAATCCCGCATCATTCGGTTTGTGGGGCAGGAAAAACGGTGTGTGGTACAGGGTTGACGAATACTACTTCAATTCTCGCACGCAGGGCTTTCAAAAGACCGACGAGGAGCATTATGACGGACTTGAAAAGCTGATTGACGGGCGAAAAATCGAATGTGTGATTGTCGATCCGTCTGCCGCAAGCTTTATTGAGGTTATAAGGAGACACGGAAAATACACGGTTGTGTCGGCTGAAAACAATGTTATCAACGGCATAAGACAGACTTCGCAGGCTTTGAAGGACAGAAAAATAAGAATCTGCAAAAATTGCAGAGCCGCAAGAAGAGAATTTTCGCTTTACCGTTGGGCCGGCTCGGGGCGCAGTGACGCACCTGTTAAGGAAAACGATCATGCAATGGACGACATAAGATATTTTGTCGCTACGAAAATTTACGGTTGTGACGGATTCTTTGCCGTTGCAACCAAAAGACAGGAGGAAACAGCTTGAGGCTTGGCAGAAAAAATAAAAAGACCGAGAGCATAAAGACGGTGCAGACCGTTTTGAGAGAAACGAGAAATAATTCGCCGATTTTCTCACGATTTGCCGTTCAGACGAGAACGGAAAGGCAGTTGTACACAACTTTGCGTGAGTCTGTGCCGATTATTGATGCGGCACTCTGTAAAATTATCAGACTTATCGGCGGATTCAAAATTGTGACTTCATCGGCTGAAAGCCAGAAGATTGCCGACAGCTTTGTTAAAAATGTCCGCACAAACGGTGAAATGATGGGACTTGAAAGCTTTGTACTTTGCTATCTTGATTCGCTTCTCACCTACGGACAGGCGGTCGGTGAGATTGTTCCCGATAGTGGCGGTGAAGGAATTTGCGCATTGTACAATGCAAGCCTTGACGATGTTGAAATCAGAGCGGATTCTTCTCCGCTGAAGCTTGCGGTTTACACACTCGGCAACGGTACAGCCGAAGAACCTAAGCATCCGGAAAGGATTTTTGCAACACTGCTTAATCCCAAGCCGGGTACTGTGTGCGGTACTTCCATACTCAGCGGTCTGCCGTTTGTCAGCTCAATACTTTTGAGGATTTTTGAGTCGGTAAAAACAAACTGGGAGAGGGTTGGCGATATCCGTTTTGCGGTTACTCTCAATCCCGATTCAAACGGTTCGGCTGTGAGCAGAGAAAATGCACAGGCGGTTGCCGATGAGTGGAAAAAGGCGATGAGAAGCGACAGCGTGTGTGATTTTGTGTCGGTCGGCGATGTCAGCGTTAAGGTTATCGGCGCTGAAAGTGATATGCCCGACTGTGACATTCCCGTAAGGCATATTCTTGAGCAGATTATTGCAAAGCTTGGTATTCCGCCGTTTTTGCTCGGCATTTCGTGGTCGAGTACAGAGAGAATGAGCGAACAGCAGGCGGACATCCTCACAAGCGAGCTTGCCTACTACCGCACCGTGCTTGAACCCGTGATTACAAAAATTGTGTCGGCTCATCTCAAAATGTGCGGTTATAACGACAGCTTTAAGATTGAGTGGGACAAGATTAATCTTCAGGATGCGGTTGAGCTTTCTCAGGCAAGACTTAACAATGCAAATGCGATGAACATTGAAAGACAGATTGGAGCGGAGGTGCAGAATGAAGGATAACAAACTTATTAAAAGCGGTGTTTCGGGCGTTGTTGACGGTGAAAATCAGACTGTCGGTGATGATGAGCTCGAACTGATTAACCGCTTTACAAGGCGAAATCTTGCAAAAAATGAGGTGTATGCGTTTTCGGTTGTGCTGTGTGACAACGATGTTGACCGTGACGGCGAACGCTTTACAACGGATTCGCTTTATGAGCTTGAAAAGCTTTTTGTCGGCAAGACGGGAATTATTGACCACAATCCGAGTGCCAAAAATCAGACGGCAAGAATTTTCAGCTGTAAGGTTGAGAAAATTGACGGTCAGAAAACGGCTTTGGGTGACGATTACTACAGGCTCAAGGCAAGGGCATATCTTCCGTTTGTGAGAGCAACAGGGATATTATTCTTGCGATTGACAGCGGAATTATCAAGGAAGTAAGCGTTGGCTGTGCCGTTGACAGGGTTGTGTGCAATGTGTGCGGTGAGGACATCTCGATGTGTACTCACAAAAAGGGCGAGGTTTACGGTTCAAAGCTTTGTTGCGGTGAACTTGTGAACCCGTATGACGCATACGAATGGAGCTTTGTTGCCGTGCCGTCACAAAAGAGGGCAGGCATTACGAAAGGTCACAAATTTTTGGAAAGGAAAATGATATGGAGAAAATTCTTAAAGCCATTGAAAACAAAAAGGCTTTTGCACTTGATGAGAGCGACAGCAGAAAGCTGTGTGAATATATTGACGGGCTTAAAAAGTCGGCTAAGGACGGTGTGCTGTACCGTGAAAGCCTTACCCGTGATGTTGTGGGACTTGCCGCTTTTGTTCAGCCTGACATTTCGGGCGAAACAATGGAGAGCGTTGCAAAGAGTATGACAATTGAACAGCTCAGAGAATTTAAGTCAGCATTTGAAAAGAAAAAGAAAGCAGCTTTTGAGCCTGTTCCGCAGCTTTACTGCAAGCAGGACAAGAGAAATAACACCGTGGAAAACGGTCAGTTCAGTATTTAACGGAGGTATGATTATGAATGTAAATTTTAACGGATTCGGCGAAAATGCCGCAACATTTATTGCAGACAAAACACTTACAGAGGCAGGCATGCCTGTTAAGATGAAGGACAACGGCACTGTTGCAAAATGTGACGCAAGTGAGAATTTTTGCGGTGTGTGCGTAAGCGTGAGAGGCGGTTATGCGGTTGTTCAGCTTTCGGGCTATGTGACCGTAAAGAGCGACAAGAAAATCGCCGTAGGCTACAAAAAGCTTTCTGCAACGGCAGACGGCGGCGTGTCGGTTACAACAACCGGCAGAGAGTACCTTGTGCTTGACTCAACAGACACATCAGTCGGATTTATTCTTTGATAACAGGAGGAAGATATTATGGCAAATTTTGAAAATATTACAATTGAAAAGGGTATGTATCAGACAAAGGGCGGAATTTCGGGTGCACTTGAAAAGCTTGATCCGTCAGAAAATTACAGAGGTACTGCACTTGAGGGACTTGACGCATTTTCCCGTCAGCTCAAACGCTTTGACATTAAGGTTAAGGGCAGAAACAGCGACTGCGTTGAAAAGTTTTTTCAGAGTTCAAACTCTGCGGCACTTTTCCCCGAATATGTGAGCAGAGCCGTTATGCAGGGCATGGAGAGAGCGGATATTCTCCCAAATCTTGTGGCAACCGTGACAGACATTGAGGGCATGGATTACCGCAGTATTGCATCTGTTCCGAGTGAGGATGACAAGAGCCTTAAACTCGTCGGCGAGGGTGCAAAGATTCCGCAGACTGAGGTTAAGACAAGAGAAAACCTTGTTAAGCTTCACAAGCGTGGCAGAATGCTTGTTGCATCATATGAGGCGCTTCGCTTTCAGCGTCTTGACCTCTTTACCGTAACACTCAATCAGATTGGCGCATATATTGCAAGAGCACAGCTTAAAGATGCGATTGATGTGCTTGTGAACGGTGACGGCAATGAAAATCCCGCCGGCACACTTAATGTTGCAACAGGCGGCAAGGTTACATATGAGGACCTTTTAAAGCTTTGGACAGAGCTTGCTCCGTATGAACTCAACACAATTCTTGCGTCAACCCCCGAAATGCAGAAGATTCTTTCGCTCTCTCAGCTTCAGGATTCAAACGCAGGTCTTGATTTTCAGGCTACGGGCAGAATGATTACACCTCTCGGTGCAAGCCTTCTTCACACTCCCGAGCTTGAGGGCGGTAAGATTATCGGTCTTGACAAAAACTGTGCGCTTGAAATGGTTCAGGCAGGCGGTGTTGTTACAGATTACGACAAGCTTATTGACCGTCAGCTTGAAAGAGCAGCAGTTACCTGTACCGCCGGTTTTTCAAAAATCTTTACAGAGGCGTCAAAGGTGATGAGCTGTTAAGGAGGGATTGCCTTGAACATTGCAAACATTACAAAGCGTTTTGCCTTATACAGCGGTATTGACGGTGCTGAAGCATACAAATGGAAAAGCATTATTGACGATGCCGTGGTGTATGTTAATTCGATTGTCACGAAGGGAGATCTTTCGGAAGATGACGAATTAAGACTTGAAAACTGTGTGCCGTTTACGCTTTTAAGTTGTATTCCCTTTGCAATGATGACAGCATTTCTTCTTTTTCCGCAGGTGATTTGAAAATTTCATCATCTGCGGACGCGAAAGCCGTGCCGAAAAGCTGTGGAGGGAATATGCCGACAAGTCGCAGGACCTTATCGGCAGAGAAAAATTTTTGCTTGGGGTGATATGATGAATATTTCACCGTCTATCGGGAAAATATTAAACAGATACGGCTGTGATGTTACCGTTAAAAACGGCGGTAAATCGGTTAGGACAAAGGCCTTTATTTCACCTTTGAGATACAACAGCAATCAGAATTATGACAGTGTACGGCATAAACTGGGTATGAGAAAAACAAAGTTGTTTTTATTTATTGCACCGCCCGATGTTCTGCTTGATTCGGAAAAAAGCGTAATAGAAAGTGAAAACGGTAAATATACTGTTAAAAGGTGCGAAAAATATTATGTGAAGGACAATCCGATTTATGTAAGGGCTGTTCTGTGTGCATACAGAGAAGAAACGAGGGATGATTTTGAATCGAATTGAGAAACAGGTTGACCGTATTATTGCAGGATTAAAGGTAAATGAGGCTTTGAAAAATGTCAGATTTATAAGAGAATACGGCTCTGATGAAGCACCGTCACCTGTGAACGGAATGATTGCCGTTGTGTCGGTGAGAGATATGTCAACGGAGAAAAGTTATATCGGCGGATACCTTTCGCCGTCTATCAAGGGTGAAAGCTACAATGCAGGAGTTGAAATCAGGGTGTATGCTCCTGCAACCGAGAACGGAAGCGGTCTTTCGGAAGTGGTAAGTGAAATTCTTCTCGGACTTAAAACTGCCGATGCGGAAAAGACGATTACCCACAGCGAGGCGGCGTCAATTGAATTTGATCCCGATATGAACGCAATTTACAGAACGGTGAGTTTTAATATGGAATTCTGTCTTTGCGAGGAGGTTTAAATGGACGGCTTTGAATTTGAAAATTGCGGAAATGCCATGTTGAAATGTGAGGGGAAAATCCTCGGCGGTGTTGAAAAGGCAACCTGTACAAGAAAGAACTCCTTCACGGAAATCAAGGAATTTTTCAATGACAAGCCTGTTGAAAGGATTGTTTCAAATGAATGGGAACTTACCTTTGTGATGAAGATTACGGATGAAACTCCGTTTTTGGAGCGTGACAGCTTTAAGAGTCTTGAACTTGACCTTGCAAAGAAGAAAATCATTTACACGGATTGCAAAGTGCTTGAATTTTCAAGCGTTACTCAGGGCAGCGGAAGTATTCTTGCAACCGTGAAAATCAGTGCCGACGAGAGGAAAATTATATGAATGATAAAAATTCAGACGAACTTTACAGGCTTGCGGAGTCTGAGAACGGCGGTAAAGATACCGAAATGTTCGGTGAATTCCTTGAAAGGGAAAGCCGTCGTTACAGTCGCAGACTTGATGAAGAAGAGGAGGCGAAAAGCCGATGAAACCGGTGCCGATGAAATTCGGTGAATATGTGTGGCATCACAATCCGCAGAATATCAGCTTTGAATGTGACAGGAGCGTTGCAGAAATGAAAAGTCCGTTCGGCGAAGCTTCCGTTCAGGATATGGGGCGGAAGAATATGAAAATCAGCGGTTCGGGACAGCTGTACGGCGAGGATTGTGCAGAACAGTTTGAAAGGCTGTTTGAGGTGTTCAGAAACAGCGGAAAAGAAGTGCTTTCCGTGCCAAACCTGCCGAGCATTTATGCTGTGTTTGAAAAGCTTGAAATAAAGGGCGAGCCAAAGCCGAATGTGCTTGAATACAGCTTTGTGTTCCGTGAGGTTATGGAGAAAAAGCAGAAAACGGTAATTACATATTTTGACTGTGAAAACGGACAAACCCTGTGGGACATTGCATACAAAACAGGGGCGAAAATTGACGAGCTTGTGCGGCTGAATCCCGATGTTAAGTTCCCCGATGAAAACCTCGGAACAAGGAGGGTTAAGCTGTGCTGACTTACTTTTTTACTGATAAAAACGGCAAAAGGTGTGAAATTAAAAATGTTCTCACGGCAGAAATTTCGGCAGATGTCGATGTGCCTGCCGATGAGCTTGTGATGACTGTGCCGTATGACGAGAAGTTCGGAAATGCCGATATACTTGAGGCTTATGACGGAAAGTCGCTTGTGTTTGTGGGACAGGCTGACGAGATTGTCAGCATTGTGAGAACCGACGGTGCGATTGTAAGGCTGAGTGCAAGAAGTCTTGCCGGAAGGCTTCTCGATAATGAGGCAGAGCCTGTTACATATGTGAACCCTGCGGCGAAGTTCATTTTTGAAAGGCATTTAAAGCCGTTCGGAATTGTCGGATATGACGGTGACGAACACCCGTTTATGGGCACAATCAAAATTGAAAAGGGTATGACCGAGTGGCAGGTGCTTGAAAAATTCTGCAACGGCAGATACGGCAAAAGTCCGAGAATTACGGGTGCGGGATTTGC
>ENA-OQAS01000475-OQAS01000475.1-human-gut-metagenome-genome-assembly--contig:-NODE-475-length-20827-cov-2.086087_pt1 | contig 20827 bp, 30 predicted proteins | sample MGYA00242733_ERZ504523 | MGnify/ENA primary metagenome ERZ504523 (study PRJEB26092, sample SAMD00036239) | human gut metagenome | host: Homo sapiens | study: EMG produced TPA metagenomics assembly of...
TATCCTCTGTCTTAGAAACAAGTGCACCAAATGCTCCATATATAAATGTATAGAAAAGCACACCGCCAAGTCCGAATAACGCATAGGTAACAAGTGCATTTGCAGGAATATCAAGTAACATATCTAACATTCCGCCCCACGCACTCTGATTAAACTTATATGCACCGACAATCGCAAGCATAAGTATTCCAGCCTGACATAACGAAGCTATTGTACCAGCAAGCACCTTGCCAAAAAATAAAATCTTAGTATCAGCACTTGTTACAAGCACCTCTATAGTCCTGTTGGACTTCTCCTGAGTAACTGATGTCGCAACCATAACACCATAGAATATTATTATCATAAATATAATGATAATGAGTGCATAACAATAAAATAATTATTTCCCATATCCTTGCCAAGAACAACCTGTCTGACTGTTAATCCCTGGATTAAATGACCGTTATTATCTGCTCATAATCAAGATTATGGATACTGCAGTACACCATCTGGTTAAGTGCTGTAAGTACCTGATTAAACTGCATATCAATGCTGTCAGTCATACTCTTATTGTATACAATATACTCATAATCTGTAAGACTGTGAACACAAGCCTGCCTTGACTTCTTCATCTGACACTTTATCCTTTAATTCACTTTCTGATGACACTTTTTCAACCTTCATATCATCAAAAGCTGCCTGAATTATCTGAATATCTGAAAATGTTCCCGACTCATCATATATAAGAATTACATCTTTATTATTGTCTGCTTTATTATCTTTATCAGAATCACTCTTACCATCAACATTATCTTTATCGCTGTCAGAATCACCAGAATTCTGTTCTGTACTATTAGTAATTCCTGTGATGGCACTTATATCTATAAATCTTGGCACAAACATAATAGCAGCAGCTATAACAGCTATAACAACCGTACTGATTACATACGACTTATTCTTAATATAAGTCATAAGCTCATATTGAAGAACTACACCTAACTTTTTCATCAGCGTACACCTCCCTTAACAGACTTTTTATGTTCACTGATTTCGCCTTGCGGTAACTCATCAACAATATCTCTATTATAACTATTATCGTCATTACTATTATTCTTATAATCTACCACTTTGTCGTCTTCCATATCATCACCTACAAGAGATACAAATATATCATTAAGAGATGGCTTATAAGTTTCAAAATGCTCAATTTCTATACCACACGCAATCATTCTTTTAAGAATATCCGCCCTTGACACGCCATTTATATTCCTTACAATAATCTCCTCTCTTGTTCTTCCAGTCTCTGTTATTATGTCAGACACATTGTCTTTTATAATCTGTGACAACTCATCAAGCCACATATTAACATCTGATATAACCAGCTGATTCTCGCCATACTGTCTCTTAATGTCTTTAAGATTGCCTGCAAGTGCTATATTTCCCTTATCTATTATCGCTATGTCACGACAGAACTCCTCTACATAACTCATCTGGTGGCTTGAAAATATAACTATTCTTCCTTCGTTTATGACTTCTGTCACAACATCCTGAAGTATCTTTGAATTCACCGGATCAAGCCCGCTAAATGGCTCATCGAGTATAACTATCTCTGGTTCACACGCAAGTGTTGAAGCAAGCTGTACTTTCTGCTGATTACCCTTGGATAATGTCTCTAACTTTCTGTTGGCATACTCATCTATCTCAAGACGCTTTAGCCACTTCTTTGCATTACTGACTGCCTCTTTCTTGGAAAGTCCTCTAAGTCTTGTAAGATATACTATCTGTTCAAGCACTGTCTTCTTGGGATATAACCCTCTCTCTTCTGGCAGATACCCTATAAGATGCTTCTTAGGGTTAAACGGCTCATCGTCAAGATATACCTCACCCTCATCTGCTTTAAAGACATCCATAATAATTCTTATCGTAGTTGTCTTACCTGCTCCATTTCTTCCAAGAAGTCCAAGTGCACTGCCACTTTCAACTTCAAAAGAAATGCCGTGTAGAACCTGATTACCTTCAAAAGACTTGTCAGGTTTCTTACTTCAAGTTTCATTAAAATGTTCTCCTCTCATATTTGTAAAACTTTTATAGTAATTGTATCATATGAAAGAATATTTTGACAGTCAAATTTTTGTTGAATTTTAAGAATTTTGGGAAATATTCTTTCTATATATTCCTATTGAAGTTCAAAACCAAAAAGAGCCTGAAACAAGCAAACTTGTTTCAGACTCTTCTGTCATTATCTATACACGCACATCGTGCTTGTAATATGTAATATTATTTATTACTGTGGCTGCTTTCCGATGTAAGCAAGGATACCACCATCAACATAAAGAATATGTCCGTTAACGGCATCTGAAGCTTCTGAAGCAAGGAATACAGCTGGACCAGCTAATTCTTCTGGCTTTAACCATCTGTTAGCAGGTGTCTTAGCACAGATGAACTGATCGAATGGATGTCTAGAACCATCAGCCTGTCTTTCTCTTAATGGAGCTGTCTGAGGTGTCTCGATGTAACCAGGTCCAATACCATTACACTGGATATTGTACTGACCATACTCAGAACAAATATTTCTTGTAAGCATCTTAAGACCACCCTTAGCAGCAGCATAAGCTGATACTGTTTCACGGCCTAACTCTGACATCATAGAGCAGATGTTAATAATCTTACCGTGACCTCTTTCGATCATTGATGGAATAACTGCCTTAGATACGATAAATGGTGCATTAAGGTCAACGTCGATAACCTGTCTGAATTCAGCAGCTGTCATATCGCACATTGGAATTCTCTTAATGATACCAGCATTGTTAACAAGGATATCGATAGGAGCTACATCCTTAGCAATCTGAGCAACCATAGCGTTAACCTGCTCTTCGTTAGTTACGTCACATACATAACCGTGAGCATCGATACCAGCTTCCTTGTAAGCTGCTAATCCCTTATCTACTAATTCCTGCTTAATATCGTTAAATACGATTGTAGCACCTGCCTTAGCCATTCCGCTAGCGATAGCAAAACCGATACCATAAGAAGCACCTGTAACTAAAGCAACTTTTCCTTCAAGTGAAAAATTTACTGACATTTTAAAATCTCCTTTTCTCTTAATATTATATCAATGAACTCCAGAGCATATGGAATATCACAATATACTCCATACCTCTATGAGAATCATCCATCATAATGGATTATGCCATTAATATTAAACAGCATAATGTGTATGTAACCTATAATAATACAGCTACTCTTTATATATCAATCAATAACAATAAAATAATCTTGTTAAGCAATTATAAAGACATTCTGATTATCTAAGATCCTTCATATCTACATCATCCATATCATCGAAGTCCTGGTTCTCACCAACATACCCCAGACTGAATGTATAAGCGTGAGTAGCTGAAGCTGAGTGAATTGACCAACTTGGTGATATAACAGCTTCTTCATTTCTCATAACAATGTGTCTTGTCTCTGTTGGCTCACCCATATAGTGGAATACAACAGCATCTTCCGGAACTTCAAAGTAAAGATATACTTCCATTCTTCTGTCATGTGTATGACATGGCATTGTGTTCCATACGCTTCCTGGTTCAAGGCAAGTCATACCCATCTCTAACTGGCAGCTTTCAACCTGTCCTGGAAGGATATACTTATTGATTGTTCTATGGTTAGCACTCTCAAGACATCCAAGTTCCTTTTTATTCTCAGGTAAAATGTCCTTAGCTGGATCAATAAATACTGTTGGGTATGTCTTATGTGCTGGTGCACTGTTAAGATAGAACTTAGCCGGGTTCTTAGGGTCTTCACTCTTGAACGAGATATCCTTAGCACCCATACCTATGTACATACCGTCTTTATATTTGAAGTTATATTCCTTGCCATCTACTGTAACTGTTCCGTTACCACCGATGTTAATGATACCCATCTCTCTTCTTTCAAGGAAATACTTAGCTCTAAGTTCAGCACCTGCTTCAAGAACAAGTTCCTTATTAACTGGTGTAGCAGCTCCTACTATAATTCTGTCAATCTGACTGTAGATTGTCTTAATCTCATCAGCTACAAATAAATTCTGAATTAAAAAGTCATGTCTTAATCTGTCTGTGTCATAGTTCTTGACATCAGCAGGATTTGCTCCTGGTCTTACTTCCATTTTTATGTCTCCTTTTCTTGTTCAAATATGATTATGGATAACTTACAATAATATCATCCAGCTCATTTTATATAATATAATACCATTATTTATATATTTTTACAACTAATAATTCGTTTAATAAGCGGACTTGTCTTTACAATATCCTCTGATATTTCAAATGCTTTGATAATTAAGCCCTCTGCCTCTAATATTTTATCTTTATTGGCGGCATAGATTGTGGCAAGGCAGTCACCACATTTTACATAATCTCCGCGCTTGGCTGACAGCTTTACGCCGACAGAATAATCTATAACATCTTCTTTTGTCATTCTTCCGCCACCTAATATCATCGAGGCTTCTCCTATAAGTTCTGACTCAATTCTTTGAACATAGCCTTCTTTATCTGCTTTAACCTCTATTTTATAATTACATTCTGTAAATTCATCTAAATCGTCAAATACAGTTATATCCCCACCCTGACGTTTAATGAATTCCAGGAATTTATTATATGCACTTCCATCATCTATGGAATTCTGTAACATACCTCGTGCCTTGTCTGCATTTTCTTCTACTTTAGAAGCAATAAGCATCTGTGTGCTAATTCAAGGCAGAGATTAATAAGGTCTTCTGGACCTTCTTTCTTTAAAGTCTTTACCGCTTCCGCAACCTCCAGTGCATTACCTACAGCAAGGCCCAGCGGTTCATCCATATCTGATATTACTGCTATTGTGTTTCTGCCAGCAAGACTTCCTATCTTAACCATCTCTTCTGCAAGTTTCTCGGCATCCTGCATATTTTTCATAAATGCACCGCTTCCGACTTTAACATCAAGCACAATTGCCCCTGCACCTGCGGCAATCTTTTTGCTCATTATACTGCTTGCTATAAGCGGTATGCTGTCAACAATGGCAGTAACGTCCCTTAAAGCATATATCTTCTTATCTGCCGGAGCAAGATTGCCTGTCTGTCCTGTAAGTGCAAGTCCTATCTCTTTAATATTATCAATAAATTCTTCTTCACTTAACTTAGTCCTGAAGCCTTTAATACTCTCTAGCTTATCAATTGTTCCGCCAGTATTGCCAAGTCCACGTCCGCTCATCTTGCAACCTTGCCTCCACAGGCAGCTACCATTGGTGCAAGTATAAGTGTTGTCTTATCACCAACACCGCCTGTGCTGTGTTTATCTACATTAATGCCGCCTATCTCTGACAAATCCATCATATCACCGCTATGTGCCATGCAAGCGTAAGATTGGTTGTTTCCTCATAATTCATTCCATTAAAATATATTGCCATAAGAAGTGCCGACATCTGATAATCCGGAATTGTGCCATTGGTATATTCATTAATAACATAATCAATTTCTTCTTTTGACAATGATTCATTATATTTTTTCTTGGATATTATATCAAACATTCTCATAGCTATCACTCCTCAAACAATTGATTTTAATTGTAACACTCTGCTTTATTTTACATTTTTGTGAATTTCTGTTTCGTAACATTGTATTTGATTATATACTAACATTTTTCTGTAATTTATGCTATTATTATTAGCAGAATTCTTAAAATAAGAATGCAGACAGCAGTTATTGCCTGCGGTTATTAATATAATACAAGGAGATATAATAATGAGTTTTGAATTTATACGAAAGCTTCCTACACCAACGGATATCAAGCGTGATTTTCCAGTTCCTGAAAGGGTTGCTGAATTAAAGAAAGAACGAGATAAAGAAATTGCCGATGTAATTACTGGCAGGTCAGATAAATTTCTTGCTATAATCGGACCTTGTTCTGCCGATAACGAGGACGCTGTATTAGACTATACATTAAGACTTAAAAAAGTTCAGGAAAAGATTGCTGACAAAGTACTAATCATTCCAAGAGTATATACTAACAAGCCAAGAACCACAGGCACTGGCTATAAAGGTATGCTCCACCAGCCTGACCCAGAGAAAAAGCCTGACCTTCTTGCTGGACTTGTTGCTATCAGAAAAATGCACATAAGAGTTATGGAAGAAACAGAACTTATGCCAGCCGATGAAATGTTATACCCTGAGAATTACTGGTTCCTTGCTGATGTACTCTCATATGTTGCCGTTGGTGCAAGATCTGTTGAAGACCAGCAGCACAGACTTACTGTAAGTGGTATGGACGTTCCTGCTGGTATGAAGAACCCTACAAGCGGTGATTTCTCAGTTATGCTTAACTCTGTAATCGCTGCTCAGGCAAAGCAGTCTTTCATATACAGAAACTGGGAAGTTGAAACACCTGGTAATCCTCTGGCTCACACTATATTAAGAGGTGCTGTCAACAAACACGGACAGAACATTCCTAACTACCATTATGAAGATTTAATAAGACTTGCCAATATGTATAAGACTAAGGATTTACTCAATCCAGCTTGTATCGTTGATGCTAACCACAGCAACTCTGGCAAAATGTATGCTGAACAGATAAGAATTACTAAAGAAGTAATTCACAGCCGCAATCATTCAAATGATGTTAAACAGCTTGTTAAAGGTGTTATGATTGAAAGTTATATTGAACCTGGCTGCCAGAAAGTCGGCGAAGGTATATATGGCAAATCAATAACAGACCCTTGCCTTGGCTGGAAGAATCTGAAAAGTTATTATACACAATAGCTGATATGCTCAAGTAACATTTTCAGACACCCCGGATTTACGTAGGCTTCGCACAACGTGCCTGCCAACAATAATATAAAACTGACTAATAATGCCATTGCTATTTTCCTTATATTAATATTCACATATGACCCTCTGCTGGTTTCCCATATGGATATTAGTATGAATATAGTAATGGCATATATTATATAATGTGGAAATGTCATCACTATGTATACAAACATTCCTTTTATCCCCATATTCATTACACTTACGCTCACAACCATTCCAACGCTCATTCCAATAATTCCGAAAATTATATATACTGCCGGAACTGCAACAGGTGTAATAAGCAGTAATATAAGAAGTGCAAATTCTTTTATTCTCGTTTTGAAAATATATTGCCACAACGCCACATTATTTACCTTCATATCAATAATAGATAATCTGAAATCATTATTCAGTACTCCAACCTTATCCGTTATATTTATTATTGCATAATTAGCTATCAGTGTCCCAGCAATAACTCCCACCATAACTGCCAACATATATCTGTATCGTTTTAAAAAAATCCCAGCCATATAAACGCCTCCTTATTTATCAGGTCAGGCTATTTATATGCCGGGATTTCTTTTAATATGTTTTGATTATTGAATTTAATTATTGAATTTAATCATTTGATTGTTTTAATTACTTTATTTACTTCATTTATAATGTCTGCTCATATGCAAGTATAGCAGATATTGTCTTGGAATCTTCTATTATTCCGTTCATAATCATATCTTTTAATTCCTGCAATGTATAATACTCAACATTAATATATTCTTCTTCGTCAAGCTGCTGTACTGACTTTGTAAGCTTATCAGCCACATATATATCAACCTTTTCATTGCAGAAAGCAACTGCCGTAATTATAGATATAAGCTTTCTTACATTATCAGGGTCAGCTTTATACCTGTTTCTTCTTCCAACTCTCTTATTGCCGCAGTCTTGACAGGTTCACCCTTATTAATTCCTCCTGCTGGTATTTCAAGAGTTTCTTTATCTGGTGAATTACGAAACTGCCTTACCATAATAATTCTGCCATCATCACGAACAGCAACAACTGCCGCAGCTCCTTTATGTTCAATATGATCCCAATACACTGTCTTACCGTCCGGCGTAACAATCGTATCTTTATAAAATTCAAGCATTGAACCTTTATACATCAACTCTCTGCCAACTCTTTATATGTTCCATATTGAATCCTCATTTTTATTATTTAATATTATGACATTTATCATAACATGCATCTGTGGCTTTTATGACAGCATTACGGAAATTGTGTTCTTCAAGTGCTGCTACGCCAGCTATTGTTGTACCACCCGGTGAGCATACTTTATCCTTTAACACTCCCGGATGCTCGTTAGTTTCAAGAACCATCTTAGCTGAACCAAGAACTGTCTGTGCAACTAATTTATAAGCGTCATCTCTCTTAATTCCATATTTGACAGCACTATCAGCAAGTGCCTCAATAAACATATATACATATGCTGGTGAACTTCCGCTTGCACATACAATAACATCCATAAGCTTCTCATCAACATAGACAACCTTTCCAAATGAATTAAAAAATCTGTCTATAACATCTCTCTGTTCAAACGAAAATTCATCTTTATTGTATGATACGCCAGTCATCCCTTCTCCGACAAGAGCCGGTGTATTAGGCATTGCTCTTACAACCTTAGTATTAATTCCAAGATTATCCTTAATAGAGTCTATTGTAATTCCAGGCGCTATAGATATAACAACGCTGTCTTCTCTTATGACATTAACTATATTCTTCATTACAGCGTCATATACCTGTGGCTTAACTGCTAATACTATATACTGGGCATTGTTAGCACATTCTGCATTGCTCTCAGCATATTTGACACCTGTTTCATTACTTATCCTTTTACATTTATCAAGGTCTGGACAGGTAAATATAATATCTGATGGTTCAAATACATTAAGGACACCTTTAAGCATAGCATATCCCATATTACCCATTCCAATAAAGCCTATCTTTGCCATACTGCCTGCTCCTTTCAGGATTTAGTTTTAATTTTTATCAACATTTTATTAATGTTTTTCTATTAAATTACTTCTGCTCAAGAAGCTTTTCTACACTTACTAATTTTGTACATAATACAAATAATTCTGCTGCTTCAGACATTTCCTCTGGTGTAGGGAAAGATGGTGCAATTCTTATATTGCTGTCCTTAGGATCTTTCCATAAGGGAATGTAGCACCTGCATTTGTAAGGATAACACCTGCTTCTTTACACTTTGCAACTATTGCCTTAGCGCAGCCTTCCATAGCATCAAATGATATGAAGTATCCTCCTCTTGGCTCTGACCAAGTACCAATTCCAAGACCTGTAAGTTCATCTTCAAGCACCTTTAAAGTAGCTTCAAACTTTGGACGCATAAATTCAGCGTGCTTCTTCATATGTTCCTTAAGACCTGCAACATTCTTGAAATATCTTACGTGTCTTAACTGGTTAATCTTATCGTGACCAATTGTCTGAATTGTCATCTGCTTCTTAATATCAGCTACATTATCCTTTGATGTTGCAAGTGCTGCCACACCTGAACCTGGGAATGTAACCTTAGATGTAGAGGCAAATTCAAATACCATGTCTGGATTTCCAGCTTTCTCACATTCAGAAATAATATCAAGGATTTCATCCTGCTTGTCATCATAAAGATGATGAATAACATACGCATTATCCCAGAATATTCTAAAGTCCTTAGCTGCTGGCTTTAATGCTGCCATTCTCTTTACTGTCTCATCTGAGTATGTGTAGCCTTGAGGATTTGAATACTTAGGTACACACCAGATACCCTTAATAGACTCATCTTCGCTTACAAGCTTCTTCTATCATATCCATATCAGGTCCATCAACAGACATTGGAATATTAATCATTTCAATTCCAAATCTTTCTGTTATAGCAAAATGTCTGTCATAGCCTGGAACTGGACAGAGCCACTTTACTTTATCAAGCTTGCACCAAGGTGTATTTCCAAGAATACCGTGTGTATACGCTCTTGATACCTGATCATACATAATATTAAGACTTGCATTACCATATATAATAACGTGTTCAGGTGTTGTTCCCATCATATCTGCCATAAGCTTCTTAGCTTCAGGAATTCCATCAAGAACACCATAATTTCTACAATCTGTTCCGTCCTCTGCTTTTAAATCAGATGAACTATTGATTACATCAAGCATATCCATTGTTACGTTAAGCTGAGTTGCTGATGGCTTACCTCTTGACATATTAAGGTTAAGTCCCTTAGCTTTTGCTTCCTTGTATCTTTCATCAAGTTCAGCCTTTAACTGTAATAACTGTTCTTTGCTCATTTCATTATACTGCATATTAATCCTCCATTTCGTAATTAAAAGGTCTTAAATACTATACTATGAAGATGATTTTTTAGCAATAGTTTTCACATTATATTTATGAATTTTGATTAAAAATATTAATTAATTAGACATTTTTAAGAATTTTATTAATAAAATTAAGTGTTAGCTTAATATTATTAAGTCAGCCTTTGAATTTTATACTAAGAATTACATTTCAATAAGCATTGTAATAATTATTGTATATAACTGCCATATGTTTAATTCTGGCATATTAACACTTAAAATCAAAAGGTAATTTAGTCTATTCACCAATTTGACATCAATAAAAGGCTACACAATAGTATAAGACGAAATATTATAGTAAATACTAATACAAAACATAAAAAAGAAGCTGCCAAGAATTTTGAAATTCTTGGTAGTCTTTCTCTGGTTCTTTTAAATATGTTCGTAATTACTTAGCGTAATCAACAGCTCTTGATTCTCTTACAATACTTACTTTAATCTGACCTGGATATTCCATCTGATTTTCAATCTGTTTAGAAATATCCCTTGCAAGTAATACCATATCTGAATCACTAATCACTTCAGGAACAACCATTACTCGAACCTCTCTACCTGCCTGAATAGCAAAAGACTTCTCAACTCCCTTATATGAGTTGGTAATATCTTCTAATTGTTTTAATCTGTTTGTGTAAGTTTCTAACGTCTCTCTTCTAGCACCAGGTCTTGCGGCTGAGATTGTATCAGCAGCTTGTACAAGACAGGCTATTAAACTTTCTGGTTCAACGTCACCATGATGAGCTTCTACCGCATTAATAACAAGTGCTGATTCCTTGTATCTTCTACAGAGGTCAACACCCAACTGAATATGTGAGCCTTCCATTTCATGGTCGACAGCTTTACCTATATCATGTAATAAACCAGCTCTCTTTGCCATCTTTACATCAAGACCTAATTCGCTGGCTAACAATCCTGTAATCTGAGCTACTTCAATTGAATGTTTTAATACATTCTGACCATAACTGGTTCTGTATCTTAACTTACCAAGTAAGCGAACCAATTCAGGATGAATTCCATGGACACCAACCTCAAGGGTTGCAGCTTCACCTTCTTCTTTAATTAATGTTTCAACTTCTTTCTGGGCTTTTTCAACCATCTCCTCAATTCTTGCTGGATGAATCCTTCCATCAAGAATAAGCTTCTCAAGAGCGATTCTTGCAATCTCCCTTCTAATTGGATCAAAGCCTGATAAAACTACAGCCTCAGGTGTATCATCAATTATAAGTTCTACACCAGTAAGTGTTTCAAGAGTTCTTATATTACGACCCTCTCTACCAATAATGCGGCCTTTCATTTCATCATTAGGAAGCTGTACAACTGATATAGTTGTCTCGGCAACGTGGTCAGCGGCACATCTTTGAATTGCATTAACCACTAATTCCTTTGCCTTTTTATCTGCTTCCTCTTTTGCCCTGCTTTCTAATGTCTTAACCATTACAGCAGTATCATGTTTAACTTCATCTTCAACAGTTTTTAATAGATATTCTTTTGCCTGTTCGGAGGTTAATCCAGAGATTCTTTCAAGTTCCTGCTGCCTTTTCTTTTCAAGTTCGTCAACCTTCTGTCTTTGTTTACCAAGTTCTTCTTCTTTTCTGGTAATACCTAAGTCACGCTTCTCTACTGCTTCAATCTTTCTGTCAAGAGTTTCTTCTTTAGAAAGGACTCTCTTCTCGTACTTCTGAATTTCTGCACGTCTTTCCTTAGTCTCTTTCTCAAGCTCATTCTTAGTCTTTAAAGATTCTTCTTTAACTTCTAAGAGTGCCTCTTTCTTCTTAGTCTCAGCCGCTTTCAACGCTTCATCTATTATTTCTCTGGCTCTTTCGTTCGCATTGCCAATCTTTTCATCATTGCTTTTATTGATGGCTTTACTAGATACAACCCAGGTAATAGGTGCGACTATCACAAGTGTAACAAAAAATGTGACAACTGCCGAAATAAATGACACAGGAGCACCTCCTTATTAAGTTTTCATTGTACAAAAAATACAACATACTAATATTATACTCTAAACGGCATTATGTCAAGGTTACATCAACCTAACTTGTCATTATCTTGCATATATTATCCGGCCTATTAATACTCATTAGTATCACATACCATATCAAGTGCTTTATTGATATCATCAACCTAAAGCCCTTTCTGTAAAGTGAAGCTTTTAATTTCTGTAATTGATTATAATCTTTAATATCAATTGAATTAATCTTTTTATTGATATGTCCGATTATTACATTAATCTCCTTTGCATAATCATCTTCCTCACAATAAAATTCATCACAGGCTTCTTTAATAATATCAGCAGAAACACCAAGCTTTAACAAAGATGTCTCAATCACACGCCTTGATTTAGAAGATGACCTCGATATTATATAATTATCAGCAAATCTTCTGTCATCAATATAACCATATGAATATATATATGCTACAGTCTCATCAATACAGCACTTAGGATAACCATTAGCCTGTAGCTTCTCCCTTAGCCTGCCTTCTGTATAATCGTGCTCTTAAGCAGAGCCATCGCCCTTATCTTAGCCCTTTTAGTAAGTATAGTTATTATCTCATTGTAAATATCGGACATAATAACACTGTCCACTTTAATCTGATACTTCTTATCTCTGAGTTATATAAAACGAACGCAGGTTCGTAATTAACAAATACTCTCCTGCGTTGTTTATTAACATCGACAATCGAAGTGACTAAATATTGTATATCTGAAGAAACTTCATCATTATACATTTACTTCTTCCGCCTCTTTCTCGCCAGTCTTTTTCTTAGACTTAGCTTTAGTATCTTCTGCTTCTACCGTATCAGCTTCTTCACCTATTCCATAATGGGCACGAACTTCTTATCTATCTCATCTTTAATTCCGGATTGTTAAGAAGAAACTGCTTAGCATTCTCTCTACCCTGTCCAATCTTCTCTCCATTATATGAAAACCAAGCTCCGCTCTTCTGTACAATTCCCACATTAGAAGCTAAATCAATTAAATCGCCCTCTGTTGATATTCCTTTACCAAACATTATATCAAATTCCGCTTCCCTGAATGGAGGTGCAACCTTGTTCTTAACTATCTTAACCCTTGTACGGTTACCAATAACTTCTCCACCAGACTTTAATGTCTCTATCTTACGGACATCTAGTCTTACAGACGCATAGAACTTAAGTGCACGTCCACCTGTGGTTGTCTCTGGGTTACCGAACATAACTCCAACTTTCTCTCTTAACTGGTTGATAAATATAACAACACAATTATTCTTACTTACAACAGGAGTAAGCTTTCTTAAAGCCTGTGACATAAGTCTTGCCTGTAAACCTACATGTGAATCACCATATCACCATCAATCTCAGCCTTAGGTACAAGTGCAGCTACTGAATCGACAATAACGATATCAATAGCACCAGATCTTACCATTGTCTCACATATCTCAAGTGCCTGCTCACCACTGTCGGGCTGTGATATATATAAATTATCAATATCTACACCTATATTCTTAGCATATACAGGGTCAAGTGCGTGCTCTGCATCTATAAATCCAGCTATACCGCCACGCTTCTGAACTTCTGCAACCATATGAAGTGCTACTGTTGTCTTACCTGATGATTCAGGACCATATATCTCAACAACTCTTCCCTTAGGCACTCCACCTAAACCAAGTGCTATATCAAGGCTTAATGAACCTGTCGGAATACATTCAACATTCATATTAGTAGCTGAATCACCAAGCTTCATTACAGAACCCTTACCAAACTGTTTCTCAATATTAGAAATCGCAGCATCAAGTGCTTTCATCTTATCTTCATTATTAACCAATTATAAATACCTCCATATTAATGAACATTCGTTCGTCTTTAAATGATAATATTATATACCGTGTCATTTGTCAATAGCTTTTCGAACATTCATTCTGTAAAATAGTAATTTAATTAACACTGTATATATTCACCTGAAATCTATACCAGCCAGTACATTACAGCGTTGCAAAACGTTAATCATAATCCAGGCCAATTATATAATGTCAACTTAACTTAAAATCTAATTACAACTTAATTCAGCTTAATCCAAATCAATTCAACCTAATTCAAATTATAATTGCAGTCTTAGACCAAGTCTTAATTATTATTACTATGTAACATATCGGATACATATATCCTATCATATATCGTCCTTTATGTAAAGATATAAATAGTATTTTACCAATATATTTTCATTGATATAATAACATTTATATCATTTCAAATTACAGATTAAATATTATTTTAAATCGCACTTCAAATCATATTAAATATAATCTTAAATCGTACTTCAAATCATATTAAATATGATATCAATTATACTTCAATCATATCCTGCAAGCCTATACCTGCGACAATTCTTCCAGTATCATATTCAGAGCTTCCTCACAGGCTTTTTTACGTACAGTCTCCCTATCACCTGTAAAGTTGAATTCTTTAGCATAGCTCCTGCAATTATGTGCTATTCCAATATATACAAGACCTACAGGTTTATCGTCTTCCATAGACGGACCTGCAACGCCTGTCACTGATACAGCTATATCCGCATTGGCGGCTTTTAATGCTCCGTCTGCCATTTCACAGGCTGTATTACTGCTCACCGCTTTATATCGTTGCAGTGTATCATTGCTGACACCAAGTATTTTGTGCTTAGCTTCATCGCAATAAGTAATATAGCCTTCGTGAAATATTTCTGATGCACCGCTTACATTTACAATTGAAGATGCAACCATACCGCCTGTGCAGGACTCAGCAGTTGTAAGCAGGCAGTTGCACTCTTTTAATTTCTTAACAACTTCTTCCTCTAATTTCATATTTCGTTTCGACTCCTTTTATTAATCCCTTCATAATTCAACAATGGTTCGGATGCACAATACACCCGAACCATCATCTGCAAATATTAAACATAAACATTTAACACATAAAAACATCGAATAGCTATTCCATATCAATCAGCAATTAACAATCACCTCAGTTTATTAATTAATCTGTCTTTATCAATTTTTCATAAAACAGCTTATCAATATCAACTAGTTATTAGAACCCTCTATAAAGATTTTATAATTCTTTACAATATAATCAATAAGTGAAACAACCGTAAGTATAAGGGCAATATATGTGACTACCATATTAACAACCCCGCTAAATGGATAATTCAGGTCTAATATAAGAAGAATTATCATTATCATCTGGAAAGTTGTCTTAAACTTGCCCCAGTAGCTCGCTGCAATAACAACACCATTGTCAGCTGCAATAAGCCTGAAACCACTTATTATAAATTCTCTTGCAATAATAATTATTACAATCCAGGCAGCAACTTTATCAAAGTCCACAAGTGCAATAAGTGCCGAACACACTAAAAGCTTATCAGCAAGTGGATCCATAAACTTCCAAAGTTAGTTACAAGGTTATACTTTCTTGCAATCTTTCCATCAAGAAAATCTGTAATGCTTGCAAGTATAAATATTGCCGCAGCTGCTATATTTCCAGCCATTCCCAATCCTGGTATATATAATACAACAAGAAATACAGGAATCATAATCATTCTTAAAATTGTTAATTTGTTAGGTAAATTCATAATACTCTCCATTCCTACACTTCTGCATATAATCTTACTGCATTGTGCATATTAATATCTGTGATGTTAATTATTCAACAATAGTTCCAATAAGATCATATTCGGTTGAGCCTGTAATCTTAACATCAATGAAATCACCTGACATAAGCTCTCTGTCACATTCAACAAATACAAGACCATCAACATTAGGTGCATCTTTGTATGAACGTCCAACATATGTATTATCTTCTGGTATAAAGCCTTCAATCATAACTCTCACAATTCGTCCAATCATAGCGGCTGACCTGTCTGCTGATATTTCCTGCTGTAACTGCATTAACTCATCTCTGTATTTTCCTTAATCTCTTCATCAATCTGGTCAGGCATCTGTGCGGCTACAGTATCCTCTTCTCTTGAATATGTAAATACACCTAATCTATCAAACTCACACTCATCTATAAACTGCATAACTTCCTCGTGATCCACATCTGTCTCACCAGGAAAGCCTGTAATAAGTGTAGTTCTTAAGGCAATATCAGGAATCTCCCTTCTAGCTTTGCAACAATATCTGTAAGTTCCTGCTTTGAAGTTCTTCTACATACGCTTAAGAATATTGTCGCTTGCGTGCTGTATAGGCATATCAAGATAATGACAGACCTTTGGCTCATTTTTAATAGCTTCTATAAGCTCATCATTAATCTCTTCCGGATAACAGTAAAGAATTCTTATCCATTCAAGTCCTTCTATTAAGCCAAGATTATGTAAAAGCTTAGGAAGCGACTTCTTTCCATATAAATCAACTCCATAAAGAGTTGTTTCCTGTGCAACAAGTATAATCTCTTTAACACCGCCCTCAACGAGCTTCTTAGTCTGATTAACAAGATACTCAATAGGAAAGCTTCTAAAGCTTCCCCTTACCTTAGGTATTACACAGTAAGTACAGTGCTTATCACAACCCTCTGCAATCTTTAAATACTCATAATAACCCGGGGTTGTCACAATTCTATCAGCTTCAACCATTGGCATTCTGTTCGCATCTTCAACAAAATTAGATATGCCCTTTTCTTCAAGTACAGAATTAATCATATCAGCAATCTTATCATAAGATGATGTTCCAACAAATGCATCTACTTCCGGAATTTCCTTAATAATCTCATCCTGATATCTGTGTGCAAGACAACCTGCAACTACAAGCACCTTACATCTGGCATCTTTCTTATGTTCTGCCATCTCAAGTATTGTATTAATACTTCCTGCTTGGCATCGCCTATAAAACAGCAAGTATTAATTGCTATAATATCAGCTTCCCATTCATCATCAGTGAACTCAAATCCCTTATTCTTTAAGATGCCAAGCATATTCTCAGTATCAACAAGATTCTTATCGCAGCCAAGCGAAACAAATAGTATCTTCATAAATAACCTCTATTATACTCTCATAATCATAAAATACTTGTGTATAATAGCATACATTTAACAAAAAATAAATGGCTATCCCCAAGTTAATACAATGTTTAATTAAAATTTAACACATATTAATTATATGATGTTGTGGCAAAAGCCACCAACTATGAGTAAGCTCACATAGGTTTAATCCTTTTGGCCCTGGTATCATTATATTAATGTAGTTATAATAAGTGCCACCGCCGGCAGTGTTATTATGCTTATAAATGTAGTAAGCACCACCATAGCCGCCGCAACGTCCTCATCATATCCGAATTGCACCGCAAATACAGAAGATATTGATGCACAAGGACACGCCTCAAGAATAATTACAACATCAGCAACCATTCCGCTGATATTAAATATTTTAAAAATAGCTATGCACACTACAGGTATAATGAACATTCTGACAATAATTGCAAAATATACAAGCTTATTATTAAACATATTCTTTATTGGGCTTGCCGCAATTATCATACCTGTAATAAACATAGATAATGGCGTGTTAATAGCCGCCGCATAACTTATTGGCTGACTTATAATATCTGGAAGCGGAATTCCTGCAATAAATATTAAAAGTCCGATAAACACTGATATTATAGCTGGTGTTGTGAATATCTTTTTAACAATTGCTTTTAAATCAAAGGTTCTGCTTACAATTGAATATCCAAGTGTCCATAAAAAATATTGAATGCTGTCACAAAGGCACTTGCATATATAAGTCCCTCACTTCCAAATAGAGCCTGTATCAGAGGAAATCCCATATATGCTGCATTAGAAAACATACAGCCAAATCTTACGATAGGCACATTATCTCCCTTTAACTTAAAAGATAATAAAAATGTTATGGCAAATCCAACAACTAAAAGCAGTATGCTTAATCCCAATGCGTACAATATATTCTTAAAAATATTGTCATCAAATTCTGTCAGATAAGAATTAATTATCATACAAGGCACAACAAAATATACCAGAAGATCAGAAAATGCTTTCCTTCCCTCTATCTTTACTACACCTGTCTTAACACATATAAATCCAGAAAATATTAATATAAATAATACAATAACCTGTTTTGCTGTTATAAGAGCTAACGTCATATATTTTTCCTCCATTGTTATATATAACATATAATAATGCGAAAGAATTATTCGTCAATATTAAAGTCAGATATAACAATGTATATATTTGAATACTATTCTTTTTTTCTTCTTTAATTCCTTATAAATTTCTTCCGCCGCTTTTCTGTATAAGACCAATACATTCTTCTTATAATATGACCTGCCTTTATCTGTATCAGCAAAACGTATATACATAATACTATCGTATACATTTTTGCTTCTTCGTATGTAATATTGCCATAACGTGCCGAAAGCTTATAAGCAAAATCTTCCTCTGTCCCGTTATATCCGGTGAAATCTCCCGCAAAATGCAGCATTTCCATTAATCTTTCATATATATCACACGAACTTAAAGACTGAATTTTCCTGAGCCTGCTTACCCTGTATAACTTAATCCATAATGGCAGCAAGACAATTAATATAACAAGAGTCAGTATTGCTATATATTTAACAACCACTACAGCCACTTTAAAGCCTTTTTTAATGCCACCTTAACAGCTCCGCTTCTTGTACTTACATAAGTTACATCTTCACTGCTATCACCGCTAATGCTCGCTTTATCGAGTGTCCAGCCGTGTTCACTCATAACATTGTTAAATGTATTAATATCATAACCCGGATATGAAACTGCACAGCTCCATCACTTGCTGGCGTAACATCTACAGGAACCCAGCCATAATTATCAATAAATATTTCCGTCCACGCGTGCATTTTTTATCAGAAACCTCTGCAACATAAGTTGACTGATCAGTTTCCTTGAAGTCCTCGGCACTTAATCTGTAACCACATACATATCTTGCTGGAACTCCGTACAGCCTGTACATAATTGTAGCCACCGTTGCATAATGAACGCAGTAACCCCTCTGTGCATTAAACAGAAAATCCTCCGCAATATCTGATGATCCCAACATTACCCCCGGAGTTCTTGTATATCTTGTATTGCTTAGCAGTGTATACATAATAAATGTAGTCTTATCCCTTAGTGATGTTAATGGATTAGCCTGAACATATGAAGTCAGCCTTGGAACCAAACTTTTGGATACAGCAGAATAGATTGGAGTCATAGCTGCCTTATACAACTGCTGTACATTTTTATAATCCCGAACTGTTGTATTATATTTTTCATTACTCTTCTCTCTCCATTCAGACTGCATATCTGCCTGTTCAATATATTCAATATTGTATGTTTTCTTTCCGTCATCACCTTTGCTGAAATTCTTAGAACCAACTATTGTAATAAGGCTCTATTGTCTGTTTTATAATTATCATTAACATATTTAACATCTAATTTTTCTGTTTATTTTATTATTGTTAGAGGTCGCAACAATTCCGCTGTTCCTCATATATATATTAATATAATAATACATCTTTTTAAAATATGTTGATGCGTAAACAGGCTGTGATATCGTTTCTTTCTTAAATTCAGTTCTGTCTATATTCTTACATATAGTATCATCATCAGTTGAATCCCAGCTTCCGCCCTTATATTCGCCACCTCTGAAACCGTAAAGATATAAATCCTCTGTTGCATTTACTTACCGTAACTGTCATCTGGGTAATTCCAGACTGGTAATTATTGCCTGAACTTATCTCCCCATTAATCTTAACATCAGAACCCTTGCCTGATATTCTCTTTGATGTCTTATAGATAGTCTGCTCTATGCCCGAAATAGAACCATACATATATTCAGAAAATATATTGGTAATAATATCAGCTGCAAAGAAAATAATCACTGTCGCTGCAATACAATATATTATACTTTTCTTATGTATCAACTTTCCGCTTCTTGTTGTATACAGCATTTTCTTACGTCTTCCAAGCACAGCGTAAGACACGCCCACTATAACCTGATGCATAACTATTACAAATATATGAAACAAGCTTACCTCTAATCTTAATATAGGTGAAGCTGCAAGCATTACAACTGTAACCAGTGTCAATATAACACGGTTTTTAAATATAACCTCTAACAGATATATAATATAAATAAGCACGACACTGCTTACAAACACCACATATGTAACATTCTGTGTATTTGCCCGTCCGTCAACCAGTGCCTGCATTATTGATACAGACTGCTCTGATATACGCTGTATATTAAATACAGACAATATAGCTGTTACAGCCACTTCTCCCACTATCACAAATGGCAGAAACTTCCTCTTATTATAATGTGCATAACTTAAAATATACGCATATATTCCTGAGAATAATAATACTCCCACAACTGTAAAGCTGACAGCATCTAATTCATCAACAAATAATATAACCGATAACAGCCCTGTCATTATCCCTGCAAAGGCTATATAAGGATTACCATTATATGTGTCAGAATGTGCCTGCCTTACATTAATACGCATGTTCTCCATATACATTTTCTCCCAATAACTCAGTAACATCAGATGATGTATCTATCTTTATGATATTCTTATCAATATACTCTCCAAGGCTGTATTCCCTGCTAATATCCGTATCATTATTACGACAATTATAATGAAGCCTATATAATATATAAT
>ENA-OQAS01000476-OQAS01000476.1-human-gut-metagenome-genome-assembly--contig:-NODE-476-length-20815-cov-2.772090_pt1 | contig 20815 bp, 23 predicted proteins | sample MGYA00242733_ERZ504523 | MGnify/ENA primary metagenome ERZ504523 (study PRJEB26092, sample SAMD00036239) | human gut metagenome | host: Homo sapiens | study: EMG produced TPA metagenomics assembly of...
AGACCGCCAGGTCGTCCTCTCAGGAGCCGGAATCAATCTGAGCGCTATCAAATGGCACCCTATCCCAATCATAAAAGGATGCATTTCCTGTATCTCGGGCGCATTATGAAAGAAAAAGGAATGGACGAAACTGTTTTATACTGTCCGACGGCTGAAAAAAGAAAATGAAGATTTTATTCTGGATCTGGTCGGTTTTTTGAAGAGGAATACAAAGATCAGGTAGAAGAACTGGAAAACAGCGGAATCGCCCATTTTTACGGCTTTCAGTCCGATCCGAGAATGTTTTACATAGAAGCAGACTGCGTTGTCCTTCCAAGTTACCACGAAGGAATGAGCAATGTCCTGCTGGAAGCTGCCGCAACGGGCCGTCCCGTCATCACAAGCAATATTCCTGGATGCCGGGAAAGTGTAGAAGATAGAAAAAGCGGCTTTCTGGTTGAAGCGAAAAACAAAGAAATGCTGTATCAGGCCATGAAAGAGATGCTGCATTGCAGCAGGGAAGAGCGGGAGAGGATGGGAAAGATGGGAGAGAGAAGATGGAGAGAGAATTTCGGAAGGAAGCTGTGGTGGAGAGAACGGTGCGGAGTCTGAAATAATACCATAAAAATTGATTTTATTGAATTGCAGCGCAAAACTGGAGAGAACAATATGATATTAACAAATTATTGGTGGATGTTGATTTGGATTTTGGGTGGAGGAGTATTAGCAATTTTTGTTCCAAAGCAGCAGGAACTGGTAAATGGGAAAAAAGTAGAACGATGGACAATGCCGGCGGCATTGATCTTGATTTTGCCGTATATTTTATGGGCTGGATTTAGATCTGATACTTTTGGAGATACTGGGGCATACCAGCGAGCATTTCGGGAATGTGCGTCTTCGTTTGGCAAAATTGGAAACTATCTTTCAACTGTTACAAAAGATAAAGGCTTTTATCTTTTGATGGCATTGGAAAAGAGTATTTTGGGTGATTCTTATACACTTTTCTTCTTATTACTTGCTGCATTCCATCTGTTGATGATCATGTGGATGTGCAGAAAGTATTCGGAAGATTACTGGTTCAGTATTTTCCTGTTTGTTGCATCTACAGATTATTTATCCTGGACATTTAATGGTATCCGGCAGTTCACAGCGGTTGTTATTGTTTATGCTGCTACTCCTTTTATTTTAAAGAAAAAATATATTCCCAGCATTCTTCTTGTTCTATTAGCATCTACGATGCATCAGTCAGCACTTTTGATGATTCCAATCGTCTTAATGATACAGGGAAAGGCCTGGAATAAGAAAACCGTATTTTGTATTTTTGCAAGTCTGGCTGTGCTGCTGTTTGTTGATCAGTTTACCAATATCATGGATTCTATGTTGACAGAAACACAGTATAAGAATGTGGTAGGCGATTATCAGCCTGGAACGATGATGGAACCAATCCACTTCGTGTTTTCGTGTATTCTATTCCGGCAATTTTATCATTGATTGGATTAAAACAGATTCGTGCAGAGAATGATCCAATAATTAACATTGCAGCCGGAGCTGGTGCTGCAGCGTGTGGACTCTACATAATTTCTGCCGTAACATCCGGGCTGTTTTTGGGTAGGCTGCCCATATATGTAAGTGTATGGTCACAATGCATATTACTTCCGTGGGAGATAAAACATATTTTCACCGAGCGGTCTGCACGTTTGATGAAACTATCGCTGTAATTTGTTATTGCTTTTTTTTCTATTATCAGATGCATTTTGCCTGGAAAATTTTGTGAGAAGGATAAGATGAATGATTAGAGTTTTGCAAGTGGTTACCTATATGGGGCGTGGAGGTCTGGAAACCATGCTGATGAATTATTATCGCCACATGAACCGTTGATAAGGTACAATTTGACTTTTTAGTACATCGTGATTTTGAGGCGGATTATGATCAGGAAATCCTGTCCATGGGAGGGAAGCTTTTTCATGTGTCTCGTCTTATTCCGTGGAGCAGAGGATATCGTGAGAAACTGAAAAGTTTTTTTCATGCGCATCCAGAATATAAGATAGTTCATGTTCATCAGGACTGCCTTAGTTCTGTGGCACTGGAGTGCGCAAAGGAGTGCGGGGTTCTGGTGCGTATTGCGCATAGCCATAATAGTAATCAGGATAAGAATATCAAATATATCATGAAACAGCACTACAGGAAGAAGATTCCACAGTTTGCAACGGAGTTGTTTGCTTGCGGAAAGGATGCCGGAGATTGGATGTTTACGGGGCATCGGTATAAAATTTTATACAATGCAATAAATACATCTGTCTATACTTACTCATTTGAGAAGGCGGTTACGATTCGTGAGAAGCTTCATGTGGAGCAAAATCTGGTAATTGGTCATGTTGGACGATTTGATGCCCAAAAGAATCATACTTTTTTGCTGGACATTTTTAGCGAATGCGTGAACATTGTGCCGAATGCCAGATTGCTTTTGGTGGGGGATGGTGAAGGAAGGACTCAAATACAAGAAAAAGCAAAATCTCTGGGATTGGAGGAAAAAGTGATTTTCACAGGTGTTCGTAATGATGTGGCGGATTTACTTCAGGCGATGGATGTATTTGTTTTTCCGTCTTTATATGAAGGGGTTCCAGTTACTATGATTGAAGCGCAGGCATCAGGATTGCCATGTGTTATATCTGATGGGGTTCCGAAGGATTGTGTTATTACCTCTGGTTTGGTTACATCAATGAAATTATCAGATAGGCCATGTGATTGGGCAAAACATATTGCAGCACAGTTGAACAGAAAGAGAGAAAATCACCTGGAGGAAATTCAAGCTGCCGGGTATGACATCGTAACGGCAGCAAAAGAACTGGAGAATTTTTATTTGAAAAAATACGGAGAAGAATCGTAATGGCTTTTTTGACTGTTTTTACGCCGGCTTATAACCGAGCTCATACTTTACAGCGGACCTATGAGAGTCTGTGCAGGCAGGAGTGTAAGGACTTTCTATGGTTGATTATAGATGACGGTTCTACAGATCAAACGTCAGAATTGGTGCAAAGTTGGCAGAAGAAAGAGAATGGATTTGAAATCCAGTATATTTATAAAGAAAATGGTGGGATGCATACAGCCCACAATACTGCTTATGAGAATATTCATACGGAATTGAATGTTTGTATTGACTCCGATGACTGGATCGCTCCGGGGGCGGTGAAAAAAATCAGGGACACCTGGGAAAAAGTCAGAGATAAAGGGTATGCAGGGATGATCGCATTGGATGCTGATTTTTCCGGGAACATCATCGGAAAAGGTTTTCCGGCGGGAATGGCTGACACTACCTTGGGTGGATATTATGCCGCAGGTGGATCCGGTGATAAAAACTTATTTATCGAACCGACGTTATCAATAGTGTACCGCCCTATCCTGTTTTTCCGGGTGAAAAGTATGTTGGGTTAGTATATAAGTACATATTGGTTGATCAAAAATACAAGCTTTATGTTATGAATGAGGTTGTATGCGAGGTGGAATATCAGGCAGACGGTTCAACTGGAACTATGTGGAAGCAATATTTAAAAAATCCGAAGGATTTGCTTTTTGCGGAAGGCTGCGATGCAGTATCCCAGCAGTAAAAAGAGGATGATTCAGGATTGTATCCATTATTGTTCCAGCAGCCAGATTGCAAAGAACAGGAAATATATTCAAGAGTCCCCCAGAAAGCTGCTGACAGTTTTATGCACACCGTTGGTTGGGCACTGACAGAGATTATCAGGAACAAGGCAAAAGAAAATGGTTGACAGGAGGAAGGCGTCATTATGAAAAAGGTGCTTTTTTTAATCCATGATATGGGACAAGGCGGCGCAGAGAAAGTTTTGGTGAACCTTGTCAATCATATGGATCACTCAAAATTTGATATTACTGTAATGACGCTTTTTGACAGTGGAGAGAATCGTCAGTTTTTAAAGAAAAGTATAAGGTACAGGACCTGGTGTGAAAAAATGATTCCGGGCAATTCACATTTGATGAAAATGCTTAGCTCGGAGCGGCTTCACAAACTAATTGTGAAAGAACGTTATGATATTGAAGTGGCATATTTAGAGGGTCCTTGTGCCAGAGTGATCAGCGGGTGCAATGATCCAGGTGTTAAAAAGGTGGCCTGGATCCACATTGAACAGCACACAGCAGAACGAGCAGCAGAGTCTTTTCGAAGCGTGATGGAGGCGAAAGCGTGTTATCAGCGGTTTGATCGTATTATATGCGTTTCCCAGACTGTAAAGCAGGATTTTTTACAGACGCTGCAGATTCCGGTTCCGCATGAGGTGCTGTATAACACCAACGAGAGTGATAGAATCCTCTGTCTTTCAAACGAAGCAGTGAATCCGGAAATCATGTTTCCTGATGAGATTAAACTGGTGGGAGTGGGAAAACTGCTGAAGAGTAAGGGGTTTGACAGGATCGTGCGGATCGTAAAACGGTTGAAAGAACAGGGGTATCCGGTTCATTTTTATGTGCTTGGAGAAGGACCGGAACGAAACAGCCTCCAGAAATACATTCAACAAAATAGGCTTGAAGACAGCATTACCCTGTTGGGGTATCAGTTGAATCCATATAAATTTGTTGCAAAGTGTGATCTGTTTATCTGCGCCAGTTATGCGGAAGGTTTTTCTACAGCAGCAACAGAAGCTTTAATATTGGGGACTCCGGTGTGTACGGTTGAAGTATCCGGTATGAAGGAAATGCTGGGAGAGAATAATGAATATGGTCTCGTGGTTGAAAACAGGATGAGGCTTTGTACAGGGAATCAGGAGGTTCTTTGAGGTGCCTGGGTTACTGGAACATTATGCGAAACAGGCGGAGATAAGAGGAAAAGATTTTAGTACAGAAAAAACAGTGCGTAAAGTTGAAAAAATGTTGATGAGTATATAACAAATTGTGAAAGAAGAGGTAGAAACATGGTTTCAATTGTAGTTCCGGTCTATAACATGGAAAAATTTTTACCTAGATGTATGGACACGTTGGTGAGCCAATCATCAGATTATGAAATTATTTTGGTAGATGATGGTTCTACGGATCGCAGTCCTGAGCTGTGCGATGACTATAGGCAGAGGTATCCTTCTCTTGTCAGAGTAATTCACAAAAGGAATAGTGGATTATCTTCTGCACGAAACGCAGGGATAGAGGCTGCAAAGGGTACCTATGTTATTTTTCCGGATCCTGACGACTGGGTTGAACCGAACTATGTTTCAAAGATGGTTGAATTTCAGAATTACTATCAGCCGGATTTGCTGTGTGTTGGTTATTATGTAGATACAGATGGAAAATGTGTTCCTGCCAATGAAGGGCAAAAAACACATTATATGGATAGAGCGGCGGCACAACAGGCTTTGTTTATTCCACCTAAAATGGGGGGATTTGCATGGAATAAGCTGTACCATTTGGATATGATCAGAGAACATAATTTGCATTTTTTAGATGATGCAGGAATCACAGAAGATTTGGATTTTGCGTTTCGATATCTTCTGTATTGTGACACGGTATGCTTTGTGCCGGGCACAAGGCTTTATCACTATTACCAGCGCAGTGGAGCTGCTACACATAGTGAATTTCTAGAAAAAAATAGAGACGATACGTACCTATGAGAAAATTATGGAAAATAGTGCGGATGGTAAGACTGTTCAAGCTGCAAAAGAAGAAATCTGCAATACAGCGATTAACTTGATTTGGCAATGTCAGAACAGTAATTTACAAGATAAAGATGCTTTGAAAAAATTGCAGAGATATGTGAGCGATTATTTAAGGGATTATTTAAAAAGTGAACAATATGGGAAAAAAAAGAAAACTTCAGGCAATCATGGCATGCTATATGCTGCAGTGTATGCGCTCTTGAAAAAATGCGTAATAAAAGGTGGAGAATAAATTATGTTAACGGCAGTATAGTGACATATAACAGAAAAGAATTATTAAGTCAAAATATTGAAATGTTATTAAAACAGACGATGACGGTTGACTCAATTATCATAGTAGATAATTGCTCCAGTGATGGTACATATGAATACTTGAAAAATTGCGGATGGACAACGGAGCCATTTTTATATTTAAAGACAGAAACGAATATCGGTGGAGCAGGCGGTTTTTATACAGGGGTAAAAGCAGCATATGAAGCTGGAGCTGATTGGATCGTTTTAATGGATGATGATGGGCGTATGGCAGATGAACACACCATGGAAATACTGTATCGTGCTGCCAGGAAACTTTATGATGAGAATAGAGGAGAGCGCAAATTGTTTGTGAATGCGTTAGTGCAGAAAGGGGAATTACTTTCTTTTAAAATAGATCATATGTATACGGTGGTCGAAGCTATGATGGCAGCAAAGAATGGGCTGATAGAAGGAGCAGCAAACCCGTTTAATGGAACAATGATTTCTCGAGAGCTGGTTTCTGAAATTGGATATCCGAATAAAGATTTTTTTATTAAAGGTGATGAAGTAGATTTTAAACAGCGTGCATTGGATGTGGGAGCTTATGTGGTTACGGTTGTAGAAGCAAGGTATATTCACCCAATGCCGAAAACGCAGGAGCGGAAGTGCTTGGAATCCGTGTTCCGTTTTTGGTAGAAGATCCATGGAAAGAATACTATGCAGCTCGGAATTTTACATATATGTATAAGAAAAAAGGATTGTATAAAGCAATTGTATTTGAATTGATTTTCGTAAAAATCTTAGCTGTTTTTTCAATGCAATGCAGAAAAATTGAAACTATAAAAATGGTTTTAAAAGGAGTCTGTGACGGATGGAAAGAAAAACTTGGACCAACTGTGACTCCATAGATAAAAAAGGAAATAGCATGCAGAAAAACAGACAATTAACTATAAATATGGCTGCAAATTTTATTAATTTTGGCATATCCTTATGTATTAGTTTTTCTGTCTCCATATATAGTTCGTACAATTGGTGTAGAAGCAAATGGTTTTATTACATTGGCAAATAATTTTGTCAGTTATACGAGTCTTATTACCATTGCATTAAATTCAATGATTGGTAGATTTGTGACGATTTCTTTGACAGAAAAAAAGACAGACGACGCTAATCGATATTTTACTTCAGCGTTATTTGCAAATGGATCGATAGCAGCTGTATTAGGTACCATAGGGATATTTATTGTTTTATGCTTAAAATCACTGATAAATGTGCCGGAAAATTTGCTTTATGATGTGCAGCTGTTGTTTGTATTACTTTTTATCAATTGTTTATTAGGCATTATTGGATCTGTTTTTAGTGTAGCCACTTTTGCAAGAAATAAGCTTTATCTTGAATATATTCGTACTGCGCAGGGAAATGTTGCCAGAGCAATGGTTATTTTGGTTGGATTTCTCTTCTGGACTCCTCATGTATGGGTTGTTGGAATTGGAGGGCTTGTTTCTGGAATCATTATACTTATATATGATGTGAAGTATACAAAAAAGTTACTCCCTGAAATTAAGATTAAAAGAAGCAATTTTTGTTTTTCTTATGTATTCATATTGATAAAGTCAGGAATTTGGAATACAGTTAATAAATTTGGACAAATTTTGGCAGATGGATTAGATTTGCTTATTACTAATTTGTTTATCAGTGCTACTGCTATGGGAGTTTTGTCTCTGGCAAAAACTGTTCCAAATCTGATTTACAGCTTGATGGGCAGTATAGTTAGTGTATTTACTCCTGATTTTACAATTATGTATGCCCAAAAAAAGTTTAAAGAACTTGTTGTAGAAGTTAAGCAATCTATGAAAATAATGGGTGTGGTCACAAACTTACCGGTAATAGTATTGATTGTTTGTGGAAAAGATTTCTTTAAACTTTGGCAGCCAACACAAAATGCAGAGCAACTGCAAATATTATCTATTATTACAGTGGCCTGCTTGATTTTTAGTGGAAGTGTAAATTGCCTGTATAATATTTTTACAGTGGTTAACAAATTAAAACTCAATTCAATTGTTGTTTTGATACATGGCGTATTGAGCACCATGATAGTTTTCATCTTGTTGAAGAATACATCTTTAGGCATTTATGCTGTAACAGGAGTCAGTACGGCATTAGGTATCCTGCGAATTTTAGTATTCACGGTACCATACGGTGCTATATGTCTTGGACAAAAATGGTATACATTTTATATTGATGTTTTTAAGCCAGTACTGTTTACAATTGTAGCATCCGGTGTATGTGTGTGTGCGTTGAAAAACTATCCCAGTGGAGGATGGCTTCTGCTATGTGAGAAAGGCGTTATTACAGTCACAATTTCTGTATTGATTGGCTATTACGCTATTTTGAGTGAAAGAGAAAGAAATGCCGTATCATCCAAAATCATTGAAAAACTAAGAAAACAGTGCTGAAAAGTTGTGAGGAATATATGAGGAAACTTATATCAAAGATTAATGAAATTAGGAGAAAAAAGATTGCTGTTTTTAAAACCTTACAATATACAAGAATATGGCCGTCTGATAATGGCTGGTTTATAGTTGCAAAGAAAACTTACATTGATGCCGGTAAGAATGATTTGAAACGATATGGTGAAGTTCATATCGGGTATCCAAAAGGAATATTTGGATATCTTGCAATTCCTGGAATTGCATCAACCTTGATTAAAATTGATGGAAATGGTTCGTTGCATTTACATGATGGAGTTTATATCTATGCTGGAGCAAGAATTATTATTGCGAGTACGGGTAAAGTGCAGATAGGTTCAAACACATCCATTGCCGCCAATACATACATTTTATCGAGAAATGAAATCCGTATCGGCAGTGATTGTGCGATTTCCTGGGAGTGTCAAATTATGGATACGGATTTTCATGAAGTAATTGAAAACAGAAATAAGGTTACTGAAAATTCATCTGTAATTATAGGAAATCATGTTTTGGTATGTAGTAAAGTTACTATATTAAAAGGTGTTGTAATAGGAGATAATGCAGTAATTGCAGCGGGTTCTGTGGTTACAAAAGATGTTCCGGCAGGATGTATTGCTGCTGGGAGTCCAGCTCGAGTAGTCAGAAAAAATATAAATTGGAAATAATGTGTAAACAGGAGGTAAATATTATGAAAGTAATAGGAGTTATTTTAGCAAGATATGCATCGACACGTTTTCCAGGAAAACCGTTGGCTGATATTTGTGGTCGCCCGATGATTTGGTGGGTATACAACCAGTCAAAAGATGCTGAAAAGGTGGATGAATTATTTGTAGCTACCGATGATAAGAGGATTGTGGATGTTTGTGATATCTACAATATTCCATATATCATGACAGGGGAACATTCAACTGCACCTGAAAGACTTCAAGAGGTATCGGATAAAATCAGTGCGGATTTTTATGTTGGTATTAATGGAGATGAGCCGCTTATTGATCCTGCATCTATTGATGCGTCTGTTCCGGAAGAAGTTCCGCAGGATAGACCATTTGGAACAAATATTATTACTAAAATGCATGAGCCTTCTCAGGTGATGGATCCTTCAAATATTAAAATGGTTTTTGATGATCAAATGAATGCGTTATATATGTCCCGTACGCCAATTCCATTTCCTTTTGATGCGATTGATTTTGGATATTATAAGCATGTTGGCGTTATTGGATATAATAAGATGATGCTTGATTTCTATAGAGATAGTAAACCGGGTACATTTGAACGTATTGAAGGAATTGTTACGTTGAGATTTCTTGATTATGGAAAACAATTAAAATTGATTGAAATGGATAATTTAAATATTCTTTCCGTTGATACACCCAAAGATCTTGAAGAAATCAAACGGATTGTAAAGGAAAGAGGGCTGGAGCTCATGATAAAAAATAATATGAATGGAATTGAATTGTTGGATTGCACTTTACGAGATGGTGGTCATATTACAGGAAGTTATTTTGGAAAAGAAGTAATTTATGATATTGCACAAAAAATGATCCAATCCAGAATAGATATTTTGGAGGTTGGATTTCTTAAGGATTGTGTGTTTAATCCAGATTATGCTTTATACAACAATGTGAAAGAAGCATTGAGTTTATTACCACCTAAAATAGATAGTATTAAATATGCTTTATTAGTTCAAGAGGATCAATATGATGATAGTAAGTTGGAACCTTGTAATGGAGATATTGATATTATCCGTATTTCGTTCCATGATTATGATTTGAAGGAAGGATTAGAATTTTCTAAAAGAGTAATTGATAAAGGGTATAAGGTTTATATTAATCCTATTAATTTATTAGGGTATTCAGATGAACAGGTACTAAAGATCGTCCAACGTGTCAATGAGATTCATCCATATGCATTTTCCATTGTTGATACATTCGGGTCAATGTTAAAATCTGATTTAATCAGATTATTGTATTTGCTTGATAATAATCTGGATCCATCTATAAATTAGGATTGCATTTACATGAAAATCAATCGTTATCTTATTCACTTGCGCAGCTTTTATTGAAATGAAGCCGCCAACAAGGGGAATTACTGTAGATGGGTCGTTATACGGAATGGGGCGTGTTCCGGGAAATTTATGTATAGAGTTAATTATGGAGTACATGAATCGCACGCACGCTGCTGGATACAATATGGAACCGGTATATGATGCTATTGATGAATACATTGTAGACATTAAGAAGAAAATACCATGGGGATATTCCACAGCATATGCTCTGTCAGCCCAGCATCATGTCCATCGTACATTTGCAGAATACCTGGTTAATAAAGGAACATTGAAAACAAAGCAGATTAATCAAATTCTTTCCATGATTGAACCGGAAAGGAAAACACGTTGGGATAAGGATTACATTGAACAATTATATATTGGGTATCAGAATCGGGGTGTTAATGATAGAGAAAGCATAGAAAAGCTAAGAACCTGTGTGCAAGGGAAAACGGTTCTATTACTTGCTTCTGGAAGTAGTATCAAGAATGCTGAGAATGCCATTCGAGAATTATGCTGTGAAAATACAGTTATATCTTTTTCAGCTAATTTTGTATGGGAAAGATTTGAATGTGATTTTGCTTTTTTCAGTAATTTTAAGCGATGGGATTTTTATGGAAACAGAAATACATATTCGCTAAAAATTATTACATCTAATTTACTCTCAGCGGGAATGGCTGCAGAGTATGTTGTAAACTATGCAGACTATGCTTTTTCACATAATCATTTATTTGATAATTGTGGAATAATGTTGTTAAAACTAGTGACTAATCTGGGGGCCGGTAAGTTGTATTGGCAGGGTATGATGGTTTTGCAAATGGAAGTAATTTTGCCACCAAACATCTGGAAAAAGAAATTCCGGCTAATAATTGGAAGAGGAATCATGAAATGGGAAAGCTGATTACAGAGATTGCTTCGCATGTTTCAGTTGAGTTTTTAACACCTTCACTTTATCAGGAAAAGAGGTAGATATGAGCGATTTTGCAGAGATTAAGTTATTGGTGATAGATGTTGATGGAACTATGACCGATGGAGGAATATATTATGATGCATCGGGAAATGAAATAAAAAAATTTAATACTAAAGATGCAGCCGGAATATTTGCCGCTCGTTGTGCGGGGATAAAAACAATGGTTTTGACGGGAAGAAAGAGTTTTGCTGTCGAAAAAAGGATGAAAGAATTAAAGATTGATTATGTTTATCAGGGAATTTCGGATAAAAAGTGCTTTTTGTCAAAGTTTATGATTAATAATGGGCTTAGGAAAGAATGTATTGGCTATATAGGGGATGATCTTAATGATTGGGAACCCATGCAATTAGCTGGAGTGGTTTGTTGTCCAGGAGATGCGTGCGACGAAGTTAAGCAAATTTCAAACTATGTTGCTAAAGCGTCTGGAGGATATGGTGCAGTGCGAGAGTGCATTACATATTTATTAAAAAAACGTGGAGAGTGGGAATATGCAATTGCAAAAGCATATGGTTTTGGGATATAGAACAGTTTTTAGTCACAGTTTAAAGAAGGAATATTATGAATGATACGATGGTTACCGTTATTGTTCCTGTATACAATACAGCACCATATTTATCAAGATGCATAAATAGTATTTTATGTCAGAGCTTCTCCAAAATAGAATTGATCCTTATTGATGATGGAAGTACGGATAACTCATTGGATATATGCAATCAATATCGAGAAAAGGATGAAAGAATTAAGGTATTTCATAAAGAAAATGGAGGAGTATGTTCAGCAAGAAACAAAGGTTTAAAAGAAATGCATGGTGATTTCTTTATGTTTTTAGACAGTGATGATGCTATTGAAAAAAACATAATGGAAGATACTATGAATTGTTTTGTGAGATATCCTCAAGCGGATATGGTTGTTTTTGGGTGGAAAAAAATATTTATAAATGAAAAAAATGAGGAATACTTGCCTGCAAATGAATTTGTTTCTGATATGGAAAATGCAACGAAAAAGTTACTGACAAATTATAATGGATTTGGAGGGGGATATCCTAATAAAATATGGAAAACAAGTGCTTTCCATGGGAATGTTCCAGAATATAATGAAACATTGTTTTATTTTGAGGATATGGAGTGGATGACACGTATGTTTTTATCAATAAATTCTTTCGCTTGTTTAGACACGAATGGATATTTGTATTATATTCGAGATGATAGCACCACTTTAGAAATGATAATGAAGAAAGGAAAGAATATGGTTACCATCTTTCTGCACAGCAAATTACTGTTAATTTACAATCCTATCCTCAATTGTATCAATGGTATTGTGAATTATATTATCCGGAAATTGTCAATGGTGTGATTAATTCGTGGAAAAAAAGATATTCTACCTTAGGAAAATGGCTTTTGACGCAATTGGAAAAAAACTATGTTTATTTTTAAATCAAACAACATAGCTTTTAAAATTAAATTTAGGTGTGCCATTCTTTCTTTGCTGTGCTGGATTCATTAAGTGGAGGATGGAGGAACGAATGGTAGATATCAGTATTATTGTTCCAGTGTACAATGTGTATGATAAACTAAACGACTGCTTGGAAAGTATATATGAGCAGTCATACAGAAATTATGAATGTATTTTGGTAGATGATGGCTCAACAGATGGAAGCTCTCAAATTATTGATGAATACGTCCAAAGAGATGCAAGATTTATTGCTATTCATCAAAGAAATTTAGGAGTGAGTTCAGCACGAAATGCTGGGCTTCGCATTGCGGGTGGGACTTTTGTAACGTTTATAGATAGTGATGATAAAATTGTTCCTACCTATCTGGAAAAAATGTTATTCAGTATTGGAGACCAGGATATTTTAATTACAGGATTTGTAATATGCAAGCAAGAAGAAAGAGAGCAGATTGGCACAGTAAAAGGAATGGCATCTATTGATAATATGGCAAAGGCAATGAAAGAAGGTCTTTTGAATTCGTGTTGGGGAAAGTTATATCGTCAATCTCTTGTGCAGAATATTTTATTCCCTGAAAAAATATTTTGGGGTGAAGATACTGTTTTCTTGTTAAATTGTTTATGTAAAACCAGAAAAGTTGTTTTTGAAACAGTGTATGATTATTTATATACATACTCAATAAGCGGACTGGCGAATCGATTTGATAAAAGGAAACCATTTTATCTAAATAGATATTATGAACAGTTGATTATTTTTCTGGATCATTGGACGAAATTTAACGATTCTTTATCTAATGAAGTGTGTATTAAAATCTCTCAAGAAATTTTGCGGACGATCGATGTACTTATTGAAAACAAATTGCCACATAAGGAAGAGAGGCAATATCTCAGAACACTGTTTGAAAATTCTAAAGTAAATCGATTGTTTATGTATGGAGTTCAGATCGATAATAATCCAAAGATTTTAAAGATACTTTCAAAATGTCGAAATGTATCCATATGGGGGATTTATTTAAAATTCAGAAGGTTTTTGGGTAAGAAAAATGAAAAAATTAATTATTTGTAACAATGTGTATCAAACTCTTGTTGCACTATGGATTGTGTACATGGATAAAAATGAAGCGACCTGGGATGCCATTGTTTCGGATCACATGAACGATAGTGAAGATATCGTGCAGCGTATTAAGGAATGTGGTTTATTTGAACAGGTTTACCATGTTAAATCTTTGGAACTGACTAAAAATCAGGTTTCACATAATATGTTTACAAGAAAAATCGATGCTATATTTCCATTATATGGTTTAAGTAAGTATGTAAATATAAAACCGGTATATTCAGATATTTATTTTGCAAATTTCGATAATTTCTCTCAGATATTGTATAATGCACTTGGACATAAACTACATGATATTAAACTGCATGTATTTGAAGAAGGACTGGCTTCATATTCTTCGTTTGCAAATTTTTATTCTGATTTAAAGTATTTTTATGGGGGGAATAAATCTGGAATTAAAAGATTTTTGCATAAATATTTATACAAAACAAAGGTGATCCCAGGAAACTTAGAGGAGTTTTTAGCGTTTAATCCGCAGTTGATTCAATGGAATCCGGAATGTGATATTAATGTATTAAAAAAATTGACTGCAGTGATTTGAAATTCAGGGGTATTGTAAACAATGTTTTTCAATATGATTCATTTGTGAATGAATATGATAAAAATATATTTTTTTGTAGGAATCATTTTTTGCCGATGGTGCTGGCGTTAATGATGTTGAATTGATAGAAGCGTTAGCAGATAAAGTTGGAAAACAAAATATGATGGTAAAAATTCATCCGAGAAATCCTGTAAATCGCTTTGAAAAATTAGGATATAAAACCAATCATAATACTGCGATTCCTTGGGAAGTTATTGTTATGAATACGGATGACATTTCTGATAAGGTTTTAATTACAGTGGCATCATCATGTATTTTGAATCCCATAATAGTTTTCGGGAAAGAGGTTCATGCATTTTCACTTTATGACTGCATAGATCATATTCCCCCGATATTACAGGGTGGTTATTGGGAATTGGTTGAGAAGGTATATCTGAATTATCCAGAGATGATTCATAGGTGCAGGTCAATTGAAGAAATTACGTAAAATGTAGAATGGTGGGAAAGAGGATAAATTAATGCAAACACTACGATGGCATAAAGAGACATTCGTCATTAGTGGACTGTTATTCGTCGGTATCATGGCAGGACGAACCATTTATCAATCGCAATATTCATTAATCTGTTCTTCTTATCAGATCCATTCTGATAAAATTGATACGTCAATCCAGATCTTACAACTGACCGATCTGCATAACTGTGAGTTTGGAGAAAACAATCAGAAGCTGATCGACTGGTTAGCAAATCAGACACCAGACTTGATTTTGCTTACGGGTGATCTATTGAATTCTGATGAACCAAAACGGACATTGCTGATAAATTAATTACGTCCTTATGTGACATTGCTCCCGTCTACATATCTCTTGGCAACCACGAACTGGAATATGAACAGAATTATGGAGTGAATATTTCTTCTTTATACGAATCTGCCGGTGCCAATGTCTTGGATCACCAGTACGAGGACATCACCATTAATGGCCAGCACCTCCGGATTGGCGGCATTTATGGCTATTGTCTCCCGGACAAATACCTCGAAACCGATGAAGCTGATCCAGGAGAGTGTATGTTTTTAAGGGATTTTGAGAACACCGACCGTTACAAAATCCTGCTCAGCCATCTCCCAATCGCCTGGCTGAGAAATGACGGGCTGGAAGAATGGGACATTGACTGTGTATTTTCCGGTCATCTCCACGGTGGCCAGGTTATTCTGCCTGGAATCGGCGGTGTTTATGCGCCGGATATGGGATGGTTTCCGGGGCGGCTTGAGGGAGTTTTTGATTCGGAGGATGGAAAACGGCATCTGGTGCTGTCCGCCGGACTTGGAAATACGGAAGTTGTTCCGCGGTTCAACAATATTCCTGAAATTGTCTGCGTGGATCTCGTACCGGAAGTAAAAAAGGATGCAAAGTAACAGAATAATTCAAAATTACATTCAGGATCGGCTGACAGGTTGACATGACGCCGGTCCTGTATTATAATAACAATGTTCACAAAAACAAAAGGAACAATGTACATGAACAAACAAGAATCTGATATTTTGAACGTGATTCTGCAGTATCAATACCTGAACCAGCGTGCTCTGGCGGAGCAGTGCGGATTTTCGCTGGGAATTGTGAATCGTTCGGTAAAATCACTGCAGGGACAGGGACTTTTGACAATAGAGATGGAACTGACACCGGAAGCAAAGATTGAGATGGCAAAACATCACCCGAAAAATGCGGTGATTCTGGCTGCCGGATATGGAATGCGGATGGTGCCGATTAATATGGAAACGCCGAAAGGGCTTTTGGAAATAAATGGGGAACCGCTGATTGAGCGGCTGATCCGTCAGCTTCACGAGGTAAACGTGAAGGAAATTTATGTTGTTGTCGGCTTTATGAAAGAGCAGTACGATTATCTGGTTGACCAGTACGGCGTAAAGCTGATTGTAAATATGGACTACGCAGAGAAAAATAATCTGCATTCGCTGGCAAAGGCATTGCCGTATCTTGGTGAAACGTATATCGTGCCGTGTGATCTCTGGTGCCGGGAAAATCTATTTTCGGAATATGAGTGGTATTCCTGGTATCTGGTGAGTGATGCAAAAGATCCCGACAGTACAGTCCGTATCAATCGAAAGTGGGAGCTTGTGCCGGCTGACGAAGAACGGACAGGAAATCATATGATCGGAATCAGCTACCTGACGGATGCAGCGGCGCAGACGATGGCACAGCGAATCGAAAAGATGGTACCTGACCGCCGATATGACCATGTTTTCTGGGAGGATGCATTGTTTGTGGAACAGGGGATGCCGGTGCAGGCCAAGACTGTCCCGGAAGGGGCTGTGGTGGAGATCAATACTTACGAGCAGCTGCGGGAACTGGATGAAAATTCAGATCAGTTACAGTCGGATGCAATTACGGAAATCGAAAAGGCACTTCGGGTTTCCAGGGAAGAGATTACGGGAATTGAGGTTCTGAAAAAGGAATGACAAACCGTTCCTTTTTATTTACCTGCCGTGGAGAGCGCTATATTATGCGGATTCCGGGAGAAGGAACGAGTCGGTTGATCAACCGCAGGCAGGAAGCTGCAGTTTACCAGACGCTGGACGGCAAAGACATCTGCGATGAAATTGTATCGATCAATCCGGAAAATGGATATAAAATTACGAAGTATCTGGAACATGCGCGCGTGTGTGATCCGGCAGATCCGGAGGATGTGCGGGCCTGCATGAAAAAGCTGCGGGCATTTCATGAGGCACATCTGGAAGTGGCGCATACGTTTTCCCTGTTTGGGCAGATTGACTATTATGAAAGCCTGTGGGAGGGAAGAAGATCCGTTTACCGGGACTATGCGGCAACCAAGATGCATGTGATGGAACTGAAAACATACCTGGAGCAGCAGCCGAAAGTGTGGACGCTGACCCATATTGATGCAGTGCCGGACAACTTCTGTTTACCAAGGAAAGCGGGGCAACAAAAATCCGCCTGATTGACTGGGAATATGCGGGAATGCAGGATGCGCATGTCGATCTGGCAATGTTTTGTATCTATGCGATGTATGAACGCCCGCAGGTGGATGCTTTGATCGACAGCTATTTTACAGAAGGCTGTCCGCAGGAGATTCGTACAAAGATTTATGCGTACATTGCAGTGTGCGGGCTTCTGTGGAGCAACTGGTGTGAATATAAAAGTCAGCTGGGTGTAGAGTTTGGCGAGTATTCTCTGAAACAGTACCGATATGCTAAGGATTACTATAAGATTGTTATGCGGGAACGTGCAGAACAGGAAAAATAAGAGGTTGAGAAAATGAAAACAATGGACGCAGAGAGGAAAAAAACAGCAGAAAAACCGTATCGAGCGGGCGATTATTATGGCGGCCGGAACGGGAACAAGGATGCGGCCGGTGACGTTTGATACGCCGAAACCGCTGATCCGTGTGAACGGTGTCCGCATGATTGATACGGTGATTCAGGCGCTGCATGAAAATGGGATTTATGAGATCTATGTGGTGGTCGGCTATAAAAAGGAACAGTTTGCATGCATGGAGTCAGAATACGAAGATGTGACACTGGTGGAAAATCCGTATTGGGATTCCTGCAATAATATTGCGTCACTCTATGCTGCACGGGAACACTTGGAAAATGCGATGATTCTGGACGGAGATCAGATCATCTACCGCAAAGAGATTCTCTTACCGGAGTTTACCCGTTCCGGCTACAATGCCGTCTGGACGGAAGAAGAGACGGATGAATGGCTGATGCAGGTGGAGAATGGAATCGTGCGTTCCTGCAGCCGGACTGGCGGTAAGGGCGGCTGGCAGCTCTTCAGTGTATCACGTTGGAGCAGGGAGGATGGAAAAAGCTGAAACGTCATCTGGAACTGGAATTTGAAGAAAAACAGAACCGTCAGATTTACTGGGATGATGTGGCAATGTTCTGTCATTTTGAAGAATATGAACTTGGCATTTATCCGATGCAGGAAGGTGACCTGATCGAGATTGATGATTTCCCGGAACTCTGCGCACTGGATTCGTCTTACTGCGGATATGAGACACAGGGCAGGAAAAACAGAAGAAAAATAGGCTGGATCGGCAGGCATACCAGAACAGAAAAACGGTAACAGCAGAAACTGGCGGAAAGGAACAGAAAACATGAGTACGGTTGATAAGAACAGAGCGGAGAAAAAGAAACAGAAGCAGAAAAATACAGGAAAAAGGGCAGAATTGACTGGATGATCACGCTGCTGCCGCCGGGAATGATTGCAGTGCTCAGTATTCTGTTTTTCCTCCTGCCGGAACAGTCCAACACAATCCTTGCAAAGGTACGCTTCTTTTTGGGAGATACCTTTGGAGTCTATTATCTTGCAATTGGACTTGGTATTTTTCTGTTCTCTTTGTATCTGGCGTTTTCGAAATATGGTACGATTGTACTGGGGGAGCAGGACGAGAAACCGAAATATTCCTTTTTGCCTAGGGATCTATGATGTTTACGTGCGGCCTTGCAGCAGATATTCTGTTTTATTCTTTTTCCGAATGGGTGATGTATGCTGCTGATCCGCAGATTGAAAAATGGGCGGAGTACAGGAGTGGGCGGGGGTATATCCGTTGTTTCACTGGAGTCTGATTCCCTGGGGATTTTACCTTGTGCTTGCGGCAGCATTTTGTTTTATGCTGCATGTGCGGAAACGAAACCGGCAAAGATATTCCGAGGCATGCCGCCCGATTTTGGGAAAACAGACGGACGGCATCGGCGGACGGCTGATTGATGTACTGGCGGTATTTGCGCTTCTTGCCGGAACGGCAACAACATTCAGTGTAGCAACGCCGCTGATGGCAAGTGCAATCAATGCGTTGTTCCACGTCAGTCTGGATCGGACCGCAGTTACCATTGTTATTCTGCTGATTACGTGTTTTGTATACACCTATTCCCTGCTGCACGGCTTCCGCGGAATCGGTTTTCTGGCAAAGCTCTGCATTTATCTGTTTTTCGGTCTGATGGCGTATGTGCTGCTGTTCGGCGGACAGACGCGGTATATTATTGAGACGGGCTTTTCTTCTCTTGGACGGATGATCCAGTATTTTCCGACCCTGGCGACCGATACAGACCCGCTGCGTGAGACACACTTTCCACAGAACTGGACAATCTATTACTGGGCGTACTGGATGGTCTGGTGTGTAGCGGCTCCATTTTTATCGGAAGCATTTCCCGTGGCAGAACAGTGCGGCAGACGATCCTTGGCGGTTATGGATTCGGCGTTGGGTCGACGATTTTAAGTTTTATCATTATGGGAAATGAGTCGATGGGAATGCAGATGACGGGAAAGGCAGATTTTATCGCGCAGTATGCCAAAGAGGGCGATCTCTACGGAATGATTATCGCCATGATTCAGAAAATTCCATGTGCGCCGCTGGTTCTTGCCGTTCTGCTGCTCACGATGATTGCCTTCTATGCGACTTCCTTTGACTCGATTGCGTTGACGGTTTCCTGCTACAGTTACCGCCGTCTGGAGGAAGGACAGCAGCCTTCGAAGGGAATCCAGCTTATGTGGTGTCTTCTGCTGATCCTGTTTCCAATTGCACTGGTGTTTTCTGAGAGTTCCATGAGCAATCTGCAGTCGGTCAGTATCGTGGCGGCATTCCGATCGGAATTGTGATTCTGATGATTGTGGCGGGATTTCTGAAAGATGCCGGGGCGTATCTGAAGGAAAGACAGAAAAAATAATTTTTATGCAGCTTAAAAACAGAGCCGGATTTCTTTTTTTGCGGAAATCGGCTCTGTGCATTTTGGAAGTAGTGGGGCAATTGCAATTGGAATTCTATACAAACAGAGTGCACCCCTGCCGCTTGAACTGTTCGATCTTTTCGTCAATCCGTTCCGGCGTGACACCGAGATGCGCGGCGAGGCATTGCTTACAGTAAAACTGTTCTGCGCCGCGGTTGATGAATTTGCGGTGTGCGCCGATTTCATTGTGCGTCAGCTCTTTGCCGCACTGCATGCAGCTTGCCATCAGAGTTTTACGACCTTTGCACGGTATACTTTCGATGCAAACGGCTCAAGTTCTGCAGTGAGAGATGCATTGCGGGCGCGCAGCGTATCGCCGGTCCAGACCTCTGTGAGCTCCAGCGTACGGCCGGTGGAGAACGGAAGGCCGATCTCATCCAGATTCATGGCTGCACGTGATTTTCATCACTGAGATTGAACATACCGATGGCGAGATCTCCGTCTGCGAGTGCCTTCACATAGATCAGAACCTTGTCATTCCATGCATGGTTTTTCACTTTATACGGCTGACGGCAGAGCGGATCCTGGTTGATGCGGATCATTTCGTCATTCATGAGAATGCGGCGGGTTTCGTCGCTCATCTCGCGGATGTCGCAGC
>ENA-OQAS01000477-OQAS01000477.1-human-gut-metagenome-genome-assembly--contig:-NODE-477-length-20805-cov-3.754522_pt1 | contig 20805 bp, 29 predicted proteins | sample MGYA00242733_ERZ504523 | MGnify/ENA primary metagenome ERZ504523 (study PRJEB26092, sample SAMD00036239) | human gut metagenome | host: Homo sapiens | study: EMG produced TPA metagenomics assembly of...
CCGTGACCGACGCACAGACTGCTTCTCAACTGGGCGTGAATCTACGGCGTTTACGTTGTGGAGGTTGGTCAAGGGCGGCCCTGCCGAAAAGGCAGGCCTGCAGGCCGGTGACCGCATCGTAAGCGTGGACGGCACCGAGATCGCCTCCAAGGACGACCTTGGCACCCTGATGCAGAAGCACGCAGCAGGCGACACCCTCTCCATCACCATTGCGCGTGAAGGCCAGATGCAGACGGTCAATGTGACACTGGGCGAAAAGACGGCTTCCAACAGCTGAGCAAAATAGAAAACAGGAGCGGATGAGAGTTTTCCATCCGCTCCTGTTTTTATATCTGTCCAAAGATGGTGGCACTGTAAGGCATCAGCACGGCCTCGTGCTCATACACTCTTGCCGGGCCGCGCCACAGGCTGGACGAGATGCCGTCGCTCAGCATCTGCCAGCGCCCAACCGGCAGCGGCACGACCTTGCTGATCTCGGTGGGTTATAGAACACGCACAGCGCCTGCCATGCTGCGCCGTCGCCCCACTGGGCGGGCAGCTGCCAGCCCACCAGCGGCTGCTCCAGTGAGAAAAAGTACAGGCATCCGGCGCGTGGGGGTCGGTGCTGGAAAGCCGCGGAAACCTTGCCCGCAGCGCCAGCAGGCCGCGGTAGTAGTCCACCAGTGCATGGTATTTTTCGGCCCGCTCCCAGTCCAGCCGGTTCAGCGCAGGCGAAGAGCGGTAGCTGTTGCACTTCCCTTTTTTGGTGCGGGCAAACTCCTCGCCCGCCTGCAGGAAAGGCAGTCCGAAGCTGGTCAGGTAAATGCCCGCCGCCAGCCGGTTCTGGGCAAGGGCTGTGCTGTCTGCCGCCGTGAACTCCGGCTTTTCGTACCGCACCAGCAGCAGCTTGTCCCACAGGGTGAAGTTGTCGTGGGCGGAAACATAGCTCACGATCTGGCTGGCGCGTGGGGCGGCAGACGGTCGCTGCGGCACCATGCCGCCACCGCGCCGCCGATGTCCCAGAAGCTGCCGGGCCTGCCCTCCACATAGCCCGGCTCCCGGGCGTGAAGCAGCCGCCCTTGATGGTGTCGCGGGTGTCGTCGCAGAAGATGCCCACCTGCTCGTCCAGCATCGCCAGATTGGCCTTGTTGGCCTCGTACCGGTGCAGCTGGCTCCCGCCGCCCTGCCACGGCTCGCCGTACATCAGGATATCCCGCCCGCCGGGCAGAGCATCCAGCGCGGCACGCACTGCGTTGATGGTCTCCACGTCGTACAGACCCATCAGGTCAAACCGGAAGCCGTCGATGTGGTATTCCTGCGCCCAGTAGAGGATGGAATCGATCATATACCGCCGGGCCATGGGACGCTCGCTGGCAAATTCGTTGCCGCAGCCGCTGCCGTTGGAAAAGCTGCCGTCCTCGTTCTGGCGGAAAAAGTAGCAGGGCACGGTGTCGTTCAGCGGGTTCTTATTGCGGTACATGTGGTTATACACCACATCCATCACCACACCGATGCCCGCCGCGTGCAGGGCTGCGATCATTTCCCTGCACTCCCGGATGCGCACCTCGCCGCGGGTGGGGTCGGTGGAATAGCTGCCTTCGGGCACATTGTAGTTGGTGGGGTCATAGCCCCAGTTGTACTGCCGCAGCAGCGGCTTTGCCTCGTCCACGCTGCCAAAATCAAAAATGGGCATCAGCTGCACATACTTCACGCCCAGACGCCGGAGGTAGTTCAGGCAGGTGGGGTGGATGCCGTCCCCGTGCAGGGTGGTGCCTGCTGGGTAAAGGCCATGAACTTGCCCCGCCATGCCGGGCGCACGCCGCTGGCAGCATCCTGCGAGAAGTCGCGCACGCTCACCTCCCACACCGCGCGCTGCTCCGGCGGGATGACCGGACGCACATCCCGCTCCCACCCGGAGGGGGCGATGCGGGCAAGATCTACGATCATGCTGCGGGTGCCGTTCACGCCTGCCGCCCGGGCATAGGGGTCGCCGGTCTGGCGCGAAATGCCATCCACCGTGACCGTATAGGTATAGTATCGTCCGTGCTGGTCGCCGGGCAGATAGATGCTCCACACCCCCTGCTGCCCCCGCTCCAGCGGCAGAGTGCCTATGGGCTCACCGCCGCTGCCTTTGCGGTAAAGGCTGACCTCCACCCTCTGCGCCGTGGGTGCCCACAGGCGCAGATGGGTGCCGGAAACAGCATATTCCTGCCCCAGCGGGCCGGTGTAGGTGGTTTGAAGGTCAAAGGAGATGCTCTCGTACAGCGTTTTCAGTTCGGCGGGCGTTTTGACGGTCATAGTTTCTTCATTCCTTCTTGCAGATTTCCTATCAGATATAAGTGTAAACACCGGCGGTCTTTTTTGCAAGAGGGAATTGCAAAACCTGTCCGGGTACACTATACTGGAAGAAAACGACAAAAACGGAGGGCAAACCATGGCATATACCGACGATTGGGAAAACCTTATGAACGGTGTGTTCGGTGCAGGGGGCAGGCCGCGCTTTGGCGGCACCGCCCAGCCGGAGGCAAAGCCACAGAAATCCGGGACCTCAGCCGTGCCGGACCTGAACGCTGCTCTGCTGGAAAACCAGAAGCAGCTGGATGCCCTGCTCAAAAAACAGAACGCCCAGCTGAAAACGCAGGACACTGCGGTGCAGTCTGCTCTGGAGGACAGCCGCCAGATGCTGCGGGATATGGAAGCGGACGGCCTGCTTGCCAAGGGCACTGCCGATGTGACCGCAGAGCACCTTGGCAGCTTTGAGGGCCTTGCCGCCGAGGTGAAAAAGACCGTTCTCGGGCAGGATGCCTTTGTGGACAGCGTGGTGCGCGCCATGCGCCGGCCCTTTGTGCTGGGCACCGAGCGCCCGGCAGCACGCAATGTGATCCTGCTGTGCGGCGGAGCCGGTACGGGGCGGCATTTTGCGCTGGCAGAGACCGCCCGCATCATGGCGGCGCGGGGCCTTTTGCAGAGCGACAAAACCGCGGTGGTGGACCTTGCCCTCTACCCCAATTCCGGTGCGGAAAAGCTGTTTTTGCAGGATCTGTATGCGGCCCTGCACGCCCCCGGGGAGATCGTGATCTTTGAGCATTACGAGAGCTGCCATGCGGCCTTCCTCAAGACTCTTGCAGACCTTGCTGTGAAGGGCAGCGCACCGCTTTCCAGCCGGTATCTTGTGAACAAGGAGGGCATCCTTGTGGATGCAGGCACGGCGCTGGCACCGGGCGCTGTGAGCAGTATCACGCCCTGCGGCAAGTACCTCATCTTCTTTTCCCGCAAGGGCCGGGACGTGCTGGCAGATAAGTTCGGTGCGCCCTTTGTGGCGGCGGTGGGCGATGTGTGCGAGACCAGCGCCTTTGCCCGCGGGGACCTTGCAGCGCTGGCGGCGCAGCAGCTGAATGCGCTGGCCCAGAAGGTGAGCGCACGCTTGGCCTGACCCTCTCTGCCGGGGCCGATGTGCGGGACTATGTAGCCGCCCAGTGCTCTAAGGAAAAGGGTGCGGCGGGCCTTGCGGAAGCCTGTGATGAGATCTTCCGTGCCCTGAGTGAATACTGCCTGCAGACCGATGCAAAGCTTACCGGCACCGTCACCCTGACCGCAAAGCCGGAGGGCGTATGGTTCAGCCTGAACGACCAGCCCGAGCAGGAGCTGTCTGCCCTGCTGCCTGCCGAGTACACGGGCGCTGTAGATGAAATCCGCGCCGAACTCAACGGCCTTGTGGGCCTTGGGGCGGTCAAGGAGTATGTGTTCGGTCTGGCGGATAACCTGCAGGTGCAGCAGCGCCGCGCGGCGGCAGGCTTCAAGACTGCCAGCCTTTCCATGCACATGATCTTCACCGGCAACCCGGGCACCGGCAAGACCACCATTGCCCGGCTGGTGGCAAAGTACCTCAAGGCCATCGGCGCGCTGAAGGGCGGCCAGCTGGTGGAAGTGACCCGCGCCGACCTTGTGGGCCGCTACACCGGCCACACCGCCCCGCTGACAAACAGCGTCATCGAGAGTGCCTCGGCGGTGTGCTGTTTATCGATGAAGCCTACAGCCTCTACCGCGGCGAGCAGGACAGCTTTGGTCTCGAAGCCATCGACACCCTTGTGAAGGGCATGGAGGACCACCGGGACGAGCTGGTGGTCGTTCTGGCGGGCTACACCCGGGAGATGGAGGTGTTCCTTACCGCCAACAGCGGTCTTGCCAGCCGCTTCCCCAACAAGATCGAGTTCCCGGACTACACGGCAGACGAGCTGCTGGACATCACCAACGTGCTGGCAAAGGGCAAGGCTACCGCCTTGCCGAGGGCTGTACCTTCCCGCTTTTGGGCTACTACAAGCGCCGTCAGGCGCTGGACAGCCGCACCGCCGGCAACGGCCGTCTTGCCCGCAACACGCTGGAAAAGGCCATCTTCCACCAGAGCCGCCGCCTTGTGGCAGAACCTGCCGCCGAGCTGGACCTGATTTTGCCCAGCGATCTGGAATTTGAAGAATAACTTTCATATATGAGAACGGCTCCTGCCCATTGGGCAGGAGCCGTTCTTTTCAGTTATTGATGCATATCCGCTAATTTTTCTGCTATTTCCCGCAGGCCCTGCCGCACCTCGGCGGGAGCCGTTACTTCCACCTTGCCGCCAAAGCCGCACACCCAGCCGTAGAACTGGGGGCTGACGCATACCGGCACATCAAAGTGAAAATATGCACCGTCTTCCTCCGGCACGAACAGCGACGTTTTGCCAAAGCGGTCGCGCATGGCGCTTTCCAGGTCGCGGTGCAGCGCAGGGTGACCTGGTGCTCCGGCCCGCCGAACATGTTGAAGTGCTTGCGCAGATAGGCGGGCAGGTCAAACTGGCGGAACTCGGCCTTGCCCCGGCGGGCATCGCCCAGCACCGTCACGGAAGACATGCGGTCCACGCGGTAGTTGCGGATGCCCGCAGGCTCTTTCTCGTCCTGATAAGCGATAAGGTAGTAGCAGCCGTTTTCCCATGCCAGCTGCCACGGGCTGACGGTGCGGGTGCCGCCGTCCTTGTAGCGGAACCGCACCATTCTGCCCGCATTGATGGCGCTGTGCAGCGCATCGATGCTGTAAAGCAGGGTGTGGCTGTCGCTTTTGGGGCGGCCATCCACGTACACCTGACGCTGCAGCTGGGTGCCTCGTAGTCGGAGCAGAGGCTTCCAGTTTATGGATGAGTTTACTGCTGGTGCGTGCCGACACAACTTTGCTGGCCTGTACGGCATCCACCAGCAGCTTCAGCTCAGAAAGCTCAAAGGTGCGGCTGGCCAGCCAGTAGCCGCCGCCGCGCCCGCGTCGCAGCTGGATGTCATACCCCAGACTGCGCAGGGTGTCGATATCGCTGTAGATGCTTTTGCGCTCGGCAAGAATGTCCTGCTGTTCCAGCAGCTCTACCAGCTGCGGTACATTGAGCAGGTGTTCTTCGTCGGTCTTTTGTTCCAGAATACGCAAAAGGGTCAAAAGCTTGGATTTCTGGCCTTCCTGCTTGGGCATGGGAGCACCTCCGGTTTATTCGGGCAGTTTTTTGTCGAACGCCGCGCGGCGCTGGGTGGAAAGACGGAACATCTGTTCCAGCTTATCCCGGTCGTCGGCCACAAGAGCAGCGCGCATTTCCTGCAGAGCGGCATCGAACTGGTCGATCTCGCTGATGAGGTTTTCCTTATTCCACAAAAACAGCTCTGCCCACATTTTATCGTTGATGCGTGCAATGCGGGTCAGGTCACGGAAGGAGTCGCCGGTGTACTCGCACAGCGAAGAGTTATCGTTGGCGCACATCAGGCTCACGGCGATGGCGTGGCACAGCTGGCTCACATAGCCGATCATCTTGTCGTGCTCCTGCACCGTCAGGGTGCAGATGTGGTGGAAGCCCAGAACTTCGGCCAGCTCTCGCAGCCACTGGATGGCTTCGGGCGTGTTCTTTTCCGTGGGGGTGATGATGAAGTTGGCCGGGGCAAAGTTCACCTCGGCGGCGTGCTCCACGCTGGAAGTCTCACGGCCTGCCATCGGGTGGCTGGCAATGAACTCCACGCCCGCCGGGCACATGGCCTGCACCGGCTCCACAAGGCCGGTCTTTACGCCGGAAACATCGGTAAAGATGCAGCCGGGCTTGAGCAGATGGCCGTAGGTGCGGAACCACTCGATGAGGCCGTGGGGTACAGACCAAAGATGATGTGGTCGGCGCTGCTCACAAGGTCCTCAAAATCGTGGGTCTTACCGCTGGCGATATAGCCGTGCTCTAGCGCGTACTGCAAATGCCCTTCGCTGCGGTTGATGCCGTCCACATGGAAACCGGCTTTTGTCAGTTCCAGCGCGTATTTGCCGCCCAGCAGGCCAAGGCCTACCACGAGATAACGTTTTGTTTTATCAAGCATATTCCACCTCCGCGCCCAAGGGCTTGATGGCTTCAAAGAAATTCGGCCAGCTTTTTGTAATGGCTTCGGCATCGTCCACGGTCAGGGGGATGCCCGTACTCAGGGCCAGCACCGAAAGGCTCATGACCACACGGTGGTCATTGTGCCCATGCAGAGCACCCGCCGGAGCGTGCAGCCTGTTCGCGCAGCCGTGCACCGTAATGGTGCCGCCCTCGCTTTCCAGCACGCCGCCGCAGGCACGCAGCTCGGCCTCCATGGCAGCGATGCGGTCACTCTCCTTCAGGCGTAAACGCTCTGCGTTGCGGATGACTGTAGTGCCTTCGCACAGCAGGCCCAGCACCATGAGCACAGGGCCAAGGTCCGGGCAGTCCGCAAGGTCGATGTCCACCCCGTGCAGGGGGGCCTTTTCAAAAGAGATGCCCTCTGCCGTGCGGGTAAACACCGCGCCGCACCGGCGCAAGATGTCCAGAATGGCGGCATCGCCCTGCAGCGTCTCCGGGGCAAGGCCGGTGATGGTCACGTCGCCGCACACTGCACCCAGCACCGCCGGGAACGCGGCCTGACTGTAATCGCCCTCCACGGTGTAATCGCAGGGGTGATAGTGCTGCCCGCCCGGGATGGCAAGAGTGTTTTCGTCCAGCCAATGGCTCTGCACACCGAAGGCTGCCTGCACAGAGCGGGTCATATCGATGTAGCTGCGGCTCTCCACCGGCGGGATGAGGTGCAGCGTGCTGTTGCCGGAAAGCAGCGGCAGAGCAAACAGCAGCCCGCTGATGAACTGGCTGGATACATTGCCTGCAAGGCAGTATTCGCGGGGGTCAGTGCCCCTTCCACGGTCAGCCCGGCAGCGCTCTGCTCAAACCGCAGGCCCTGCTCCCGGTACAGAGCTTCATACACCGACTGAGGCCGCTCCATCAGCCGCCCGCGGCCGGTGAAGGAAACTGCCTGTCCGGTCAGGCTGGCGATGGGGATGAGAAAGCGCAGGGTGCTGCCGCTCTCGCAGCAGTCCACCGGCGCGGCAAGGGGCACAAAATGCCCCAGCCCTTCCACCACAGCGTCGTCTGCGCCGGTACGCACACGGGCACACAGCTGTGCCGCTGCGCCAGCGTGGCAGAGATGTCCTTGCTGAATTCGAGGTTCGTGATGTGGCTGCGGCCCTCGGCCAGTGCCGCGCAGAGCACAGCACGGTGGGCCATGCTCTTGCTGGGTGGGGCAGTGATGGTGCCGCCCACGGAACGCGCGTTCTGAATCGTTACCAGCATAGGCCGTTACATATCGCGGCCAATGGCCCATGCCACCTGACGGCACTTTGCCATGGCCTGTGCGAAGGAATCCGGGGTCAGGCACTGTGCGCCGTCGCTCCATGCGTGCTGCGGGTCGTAGTGGACCTCCACTTCCAGACCGTCGGCACCGGCGGCCACGGCAGCGATCATCATAGCTCGACCAGATTGGCCTTGCCGGTGGCGTGGCTGGGGTCCACGATGATGGGCAGGTGGGTCTTTTCGTGGATGATGGGCACTGCAGAGAGATCGAGGGTGTTGCGGGTGTACTTCTCGAAGGTACGGATGCCGCGCTCGCACAGGATGACCTGCTCGTTGCCGCCGGCCATGATGTACTCGGCGCTCATGATCCACTCCTCAATGGTGTTGCACAGGCCGCGCTTGAGCAGCACGGGCTTGTGCATCTTGCCAACGGCCTTGAGCAGCTGGAAGTTCTGCATGTTGCGGGCACCGATCTGCACCACGTCCACGTACTCCTCAAACTCCGGGATGCGGTCTCGCTCATCAGCTCGGAGACGATGGGCATGCCGGTGGCCTCGCGGGCCTTACCATATCCAGAATGCCCTCGGTCTCAAGGCCCTGGAAGGAGTAGGGAGAGGTGCGGGGCTTGTAGGCACCGCCGCGGAACAGGGTGGCACCGCCGGCCTTCACGCCCTGTGCAATGCGCAGAGCCTGCTCTGCGCCCTCGATGCTGCAGGGGCCTGCCATGACGGCGATCTTTTCCTTGCCGCCGATCTTCACGCCGCCGCAGTCGATGACCGAATCTGCCGGGTGGAACAGGCGGTTTGCGCGCTTATAGGGCGCGGACACGCGGGTAACGTTGTCGATCCACGGGTTTGCCAGCACGTCCCGCTCGTCGATCTTGGTGGTGTCGCCCACCAGACCAAACACGTTGTAGTTCTTGCCGGTGATGAGGGTCACGTCCAGACCCTGCTTCTCGAATTTGTCAACGATCTTTTCCAGTTCGTCCTTCGGAGTCCCTTTTTTGGTGGAGATGATCATAGTGATAATTTCCTTTCGTTTTTACATCACGATATGCGCCTTGCTGGAGCCGTCGGTGCGCAGCAGCTGGGCCAGATAAATGCAGGCGTGCAGGTAGCTGCGGGCTTCCCCGATGAAGTGGCCCTGACAGCCAAAGGATACCACGTCCGTCTTGCGGAAAGGCTCCCGCTCGTCCGGGGCGTGCAGCATCACTTCCACGGCGGGTACGCCGCACAGGCGCAGCGCATCCAGAATGGCCACGCTGTAGTGGCGTAGGCCCCGGGGTTGAGCACGATGCCGTCCACCCGGCCGCTGCGGCCTGAATTTCGTCCACGAGGTCGCCTCGTGGTTGGACTGGCAGCAGTCGGTCTCGATACCCAGCTGTTCGCAGCCTGCCTGCACATAGTCCATGATGGCGTTATAATCCAGCTCACCGGGTACGCCAGGCTCCGACCAGCGCATGATGTTGAGGTTCGGGCCGTTAAGAATCAAAAATTTCATCCAGTGCCTCCATGGCGGCATGCAGGGCATCGTCCAGCGTGCCGTTGTTGGGAATGACAGCATCCGCCGCTGCCAGATACAGCGGACGGCGCTGTGCTTCCATCTGGCGCAGTGCGTCCATGCTGGAAGAAAGCGGCCTGCCGCCGCCCACGGCCAGTTCATCCACCAGCCGGTCGATGAACAGAATGACACCGTTCTGGTGCAGAGCACGCAGATTCTCCGGCTTTTTTACAATGCCGCCGCCGCAGGAAATGAGCTGTCGGCCCTCTTTGCCAAAGCGCTGTGTTTCGGCAGTTTCCTTTGTGCGGAAGCCGTCCTCGCCCTCGGCTGCAAAGATATCCGGGATGCTGCGGCCGTCGGTCTTTACGATCTCCTCGTCGAGATCCACAAAGGTACGGCCAAGGCTCTTTGCCAGCATCCTGCCGAGGGTGGTCTTACCGGAAGAGGGCATCCCGATCAGGGCAATGTTCAGCATATCCCGGCGCAGTGCGGCGGTGATGCGCCGAATTTCAACCGGCGCATCCTCGAACTTGCGGTCCAGAAAATATTCTGCGGCGTACACCGCCTGCGCCACCAGCATTTCAAGGCCGCCCACAGCCACCGGCACGCCCGCTTCCTCGGCGCGGAGGATGAGCTCGGGCTTGTCGGGGTTGTACACCACATCCACTACAGCCTCGAGGCCCGGCATGGCGGCAACGTCCAGATTGCACACCCCCACATTCGGGTACATGCCCGCCGGGGTGGTGTTGATCACGATCTGCGCCCCGCTGGAAACGGCCTCGGCATAGCTCAGTTCGCCCTTTTCCGGGTCCGGATGGCGCTGACGGTGAGCACCTTTGCCGCACCCTTGTCCCGGGCCACAGCGCTGGTGGTGTTGTGGGTGCCGCCGGTGCCCAGAATAACCACCGTTTTGCCTGCAAAGCTCACGCCGTGGGCGTCGCACAGGTGGGCAAAGCCCATATAATCGGTGTTATACCGTAGAGCAGGCCGTTTTTGTTCACCACCGTGTTCACCGCCCCGATGGCCTTGGCCCGCGGGTCGATGTAGGAGCAGTATTCCATCACCAGCTTTTTATAGGGGATGGTCACATTGATGGCCTTGAACTGCCGCTTTGCCAGAAAAGCCCGGGCCTCTTCCTCGGTGGGCAGAGGGCACAGGTCGTAGTGGTAGCCGCAGAGCATCTCGTGGATGATCTTGGAGTAGGAGTGGCCGAGTTTTGCGCCGATGAGTCCGTATTCCATTTTACTCGTCCTCCTTCCGGAAGCTGGTGGGGTGGGTCATCCAAGCCTCGCCGTAGCGTGCCGTGAGCAGGTCGCCCACAGCCAGTGCGGCGGCGCAGGTCTGCACGATGGCGGCTCTGGGCACGATGCAGGGGTCGTGACGGCCCTGAATGGACAGCTGTGCGTCCTTTTTGGCAAGATAGTCTACTGTATCCTGCTGCTTGTAGATGCTGGGTGTGGGTTTGACCACGGTGCGGAACACCACCGGCATCCCGTTGGCGATGCCGCCGTTGATGCCCGCATTGTGGTTGGTGGCGGTCACCACCGCACCCTCCGGTGTCATGCGGAAAGCGTCGTTTGCTTCGGAGCCGCGCATTCCGGCAAAGCCGAAGCCGGTGCCGAACTCGATGCCCTTGACGGCGGGGACGGAGAATACCAGATGCGCGATCTCGCTTTCCACGCTGTCAAAATAGGGCTCACCGATGCCTGCCGGCAGGCCGAGGATGGCGGTTTCCAGCATCCCGCCCACGCTGTCGCCCTCCGCACCGGCGGCACGGATGGCGGCTTTCATGGGTTCTTCTACGGTTTCATCCAGCACCGCAAAGCCTCGGGCTTGCTGGCAAGGGCTTCCACCTGAGCAGAGAGCTGTGCGGCATCATCCTGTGCAAAGCGGGTGTCCGCAATGCCAGCGCACTCTGCGATATGGGTGGTGATGTCGATGCCCGCACGGTGCAGTGCGCTCAGCACAATGGCACCGCCCGCCACAAGGGCGGCCGTCACCCGGCCGGAGAAGTGCCCGCCGCCGCGCGCATCCTGAAAGCCGTGGTACTTGGCGTAGGCGGTGTAGTCTGCATGGCCGGGGCGCAGAAGGTCTGCGGTCTTGGCGTAATCGCCGCTGCGGGTGTTGGTATTTTCGATCATCAGGGCAATGGCGGTGCCGGTGGTGCGGCCGTTCACCACGCCGGACAGCAGCTGCACGGCATCTGCCTCCACCCGGGGAGTGGACAGGCCGTCGCCCCGGGCACGGCGCTTGTCCATGCAGGCGGCAAGAAATGCCTCGTCCACCGGCAGGCCTGCGGCCATGCCGTCCAACACCGCGCCGATGGCGCGGCCATGGCTCTCGCCAAAAATGTCAGCGAAAGGTCGCTGCCGAATGTATTTTTCATGGCTTACTCCTCAATGCCCAGCAGGGGACGCAGGCCCTCCACCGGGATGGTCTCGGCGCGCCAGCAGCCCAGACCCGGCACCTTGATAATGGTGATCTGGCCGCTCTGTGCCTTTTTGTCGTGCAGCATCTCTGCCAGCACCTTTTCCTTATCGTAAGTAGTGCGGGTGGGCAGGCCGAGGCGGCGGTACACCGCGCGCACCCGCTTCTGCAGTGCCTTGGATTCGATCATGGGCAGCATGCCCAGCGCCACGCACTCGCCGTGGTAAAGGCCCACGGTGCGGCGGCCCTTGATGCCCTTGACGGCCTCGATGCCGTGGCCGATGGTGTGGCCGAAGTTGAGCGCCTTGCGCATGCCCTGCTCAGTCTCGTCCTGCTCCACGATGTTCTTCTTGAACCGCAGGCTGCGGCAGATGATCTCGCCGATCTGGGCATCCACGTCGCCATTTTCAAAGATCGCGAACAGCTCGGGGTCTGCCAGCAGGCTTGCCTTGACGGCTTCTGCCAGACCGTTGATGAAGTGGCGGCGGGGCAGAGTGGCAAGGGTGTCCGGGTCCACGATGACGAGCTTGGGCTGCCAGAAAGCGCCCACGATGTTTTTGGTATCGCCCAGATCCACGGCGGTCTTGCCGCCGATGGAGGAATCGATCATGGAAAGGGTGGTGGTGGGGCAGTTGATGAAGTCGATGCCCCGCATGTAGATGGAAGCGGCAAAACCGGCCAGATCGCCCACCACGCCGCCGCCCACGGCAATCACCAGATCGCCGCGGCCCATGCCGAATTCCAGCATCTGCTTGAGGACGGATTCCAGAATTTTAAAGCTCTTGCTGGCTTCGCCCTGCGGCACCGTGATGATGTGGGCATCCTTGCACTGGTCGGCCACCATCTGGGCGTACTGTGCGGGCACACCGCTGTCGGTCACAACGGCCACACGGCGGTCCAGCCGGGCGAACTGGTACAGGTTTTCCAGCGAGCCGCTTTTGACGATGATGTCATAGCTGCGCTCGCCCAGATTCATGGTCAGCTTGGTTCCGATAAATTCACTCATTTGGTATACACTCCTAACAGCCGCACGGTACGGCAGGTGCGGTCAAGCTCACGCAGCAGCGCGGCGGTCTCGTCGGCGGTGGGGTCGCCCACCAGCTCCACGTAAAAATAATATTCAAAGGGCACATGAGGCATGGGCCGGCTCTTGATGGACTCCATATTGAAGCCGCTGGCACCGATGATCTGGATCACCTCGCCCAGCTTGCCGGGTTTGTTGTCCACCGTGAACAGCAGCGAGAACCGGTTGCCGCCGGTGGGCTTTTCGCGGCTGAGCACGATAAAGCGGGTGGTGTTGTCGCCGTCGGTGTTGATGCTGGGCACCAGCACCTCCAGCCCGTACAGTGCCGCCGTCTCCACGCTTGCAATGGCCGCTTTGGAGGAGTCGCCGCTTTCGGCCACGAACTTTGCGGCCATGGCGGTGTTGGCCATGGCGGTGGCGGGCAGGCCGAACTGCCTTAAAAAGGTCTCGCTCTGGGCGATGGCCTGCTGGTGGCTGTAGACGCTTTTGATTTGGTCGAGCTTTGTGCCCGGCAGCACCAGAAGATTCTGGGAGATGGGCAGATCGTACACATCCACCACCCACAGCGCCGGATGGTTATAGCACAGATCCAGCACGGCGGAAACATCGCCCGCATGGCTGTTCTCAAAGGGAACGACGCCCCGGGCAGCATCGCCGCGTTCCACCGCGTCAAACACCTCGTCCCAGGTGGGGTAGCTCACAGCCTCGGCGTGGGGGAACAGCGCCCGGAGGGCAATGTGGCAAAGGCACCCTCCACGCCCTGATAGGCGGCGCGGTTTTGGCCCAGCACCACGGCTTCGTACTGCTTTGCCACGTCCATCAGGTTCTGCACGTGGTCTTTATAGTAGGGCCGCAGGGCCGGGTCCTGAATGCGGGCCGCAGCCTTTTCCAGCACTGCCGTCTCGCGGGCGGCATCGTAAACGGGCAGGCCATGGGCTCTTTTGTATTCGGCCACCTGCAGCACAGCGGCCATCCGCCGCTCAAACAGCGCAGCCAGCTGGGCGTCCACCGTGTCGATCTCGGCGCGTGCCTGTTCCAGTGCGTCCATGGGTTCACATCCTTTTGTATGTATGATAAATACCATCAAGATAATAGATACCCAGTAAGTATACCATAACTGGGACGGAGAAACAACAAAACCTCCGGCGTTTCAAAGGGGAGAATATTTCAAATCAGATATGTGTAAAAAGAACAAAATAGAAAACGAACTCCCTCAGTCAAACCCTTGCGGGTTTGCCAGCTCCCTCAAAGAGGGAGCCTTTGACAAAGCGGAAAAGTTTCCGGTTCTGCCAAAGGCCCCATCCCGAGGGGGCTGTCGCCGAAGGCGACTGGGGGAGTTTTATTTGCACATTATCTGTTTTTCAGCAGCTCTTCCCGGCTCCTTGCTTTGCCGTAATATCTCCCATAGGGATTATCCAGCGCCTGTGCAAGGGAGACCGGCTTTTCCGGCTCCGGCCTTTGCACCGGCTTTGCTGTGCGGTCAAATGTGAACCCGGCGGCAGGCCCGCCGCGCTTTACCCGGAACCGCATGGCTCAGCCTCTGCACTGGCGGTAGAAACAGCCCCGGCGGTCAGCTTGTTCCACAGTTCTTCGCCGCCCTCAAGCAGGTCGGCGGAGTCCTTGTTCCATGCGCCGCGGCTACCGATATAGTACCGGCTCATCAGCTCCTGACTGGAGCCGCTTTCGCTCTGCACAGCATCAGAAGCGTAATCGCCCAGATCAAGGCCCGCCAGCACCGGGCAGTCGGTCCAGCGGTAGACCATGTTCCACCAGTCACTGTCTGCGTCGGACTGGGGCAGGCTGCCGTCGAGGTAGCGCAGGGTGCCGGTGGTCTGCTGGAACCGGCTGGGTCGTACAGGATGAAGATGGAGCTCAGCGCGCCCTGAATGTCGGTGGAAAGCTTGGTGGTGCCGGCCATGTCAAGGTAGCGTCCGAGTCCTCGTTGCCAAAGTCCATGGTGTAGAGGTTCAGCTTTACCACCACCTTGCCGTCGCCGTTCCGGTCTTCGCCGTAGGCGGCAAGGGCATCCTGCAGGGCGGTCTGGGTGGCTTCCGGCAGGTAGTGGGGTGCCACCACGGCCACGTTATAGTCTGCATGGACGGTAAAGAAATACTGCCCGATGAAGTTGTAGCCGAAGAACACCACGATGATGCCGATGATGATGACCCACTTGAGGTTATAATCCCACCAGTTGGCCCAGCGTTCCTTGCGGGTGTACTGGCGCTGTTTGCGGGGCTGGAGGTCTTTGGGGTCGATATCGCGTTCGTAACGGTAGCTTGCCATGGGGCAGTTCCCTCCAAGTTCTGATTTACAGCTGTGCCAGAATGGCCTGACGCACAGCGTCCGGCAGCTGCTTCTGCTCGGCCTTGCTCATGCCTGCAGTCCGGATGGGCGGCAGCACCTTGATATGCACGCTGCCCGGATGGCACAGGTTGCCATTGTTCTCAAACAGGGCACGTGCACCGGTAATGGCCACCGGAACCACCGGTGCGCCGGTCTTGACGGCAATGCGGAATGCACCGGCCTTGAACTCACCGGCACCGCCTCTTCTCCCTTGTAGCGGGTGCCCTCCGGGAAAATGACGAAGCTCTTGCCGCTCTCCACAATGGCAGTGGCGTCGTTCAGGGCGCGCACGGATGCCCGCAGGTCGTCGCGCTGCACGAACACGCAGCCAGCAGCTTCATCCAGCGGTTCAGCAGCGGGATCTTTTCCAGCTCTTCCTTGGCAAGGATGCCGTGGGGCTTATCCAGACTGGCCAGCAAAAGCGGGATGTCGTAGTAGCTGCGGTGGTTGCCCACGAACACGCAGGCCGTATCTTTGGGGATATTCTCAAGGCCCTCCACGCTCAGGAAAACGCCGGTCACCTTTAAAATGCCCCGGCTCCAGTGCGGGATATGCTTGTTGACGAGCTCTTCCACCAGCTGCATGTCGCCTGCAGCTAGAGCGCGTTCCGCCCGGCGCAGCACGCCATAATGGACGATCATATAACCAAATAAGTAGATAAACATCGCAATCGTGCGAAAAATACTCATTGTGTTTTCCTCCCTTCGGCAAAATATGCCATTGTCATTGTATCACACTTTTTGTAAAAAGGGGAGAAATAACACTTTTTTTACAAATCGGAGGATCTGCGGTCTTGCAAAATTGACAAAATGCGGGTATATTTATAGTTGTAAAGCCAGCACAATGGCACTTTCTGCACGAAATGCTTTCTGCCGGCCCAATGGATGAAGAGAGAGGTACCATACGAACATGGGTTTATTTCCTTCCGCAAATGACTTCAAGGCCGGTAAGGGCGTTGAAAAGGATGCTCCCCGCAAGACCGGCGTGGGCCGTTTTTTTGAGCTTGTGGGCCGTGATATGAACGGCATGTTCCTTGCAAACCTGCTGGCCTGCATCGGCTTTCTGCCGGTGATCTGTCTGGTGTACATCGGCTTTCTGGCAAACAGCCTGCCTGTCATGCTGGCAAGCGCGGTGGTAGGCGGCATTCTGGCCGGGCCTGCGCTGGCCGGCATGTACGATACCGTGCTGCGTGCCTGCGTGACGAAGCCGGTTACTGGTGGGTGACCTATCGCCGTGCCTTCAAGCGCAACTTCAAGGCCAGCATTGCGCCGGGCATCTTCTACTGTGTGGTGGTCACGGCGCAGATCTTCCTTGTGTATTTCTGCTTCAATATGCTGAGCAAGGGCACCAATGTGGGCGTGCCGCTGTGGGTGGCCACGGTGCTGAACCTGCTCATCTTCCAGATGCTGTTCGCCTACATGTGGCCGCAGGTGGTGCTGCTGGATCAGCTTCAGCCTGACCGTGAAAAACAGCATCAACTGCATGATCGCGTTCCTGCCCCACGCACTGGCGGCGGCCATCGTGCAGATCCTGTTCTGGGGCGTGGTGATCCTGTGCATGCCGCTGGGCCTGCTGCTCATGCTGATCTTCGGTTTCTGGTTCGTGACCGAAGTATCCTGCCAGATCATCTACGGCGATATTGAAAAGGTGTTCCACATTGAGGAGAGCATCCGCAAAATGAAGGATGCCGAGCTGGAAGCCGCCCTCAAAGAGGACTACGGCGAAAGCACCGACGACACCGAAGAGTAAATTTGAACTTCCGCAAGGAGAGGTGCTCCATGGAACAACGGAATAATCTGGTTTTGCAGGGCACCGAGACCTTCTCCCGCGGGCAGCTGGACAATGTGGCACTGGACGGCGGTGCACTGGTGCTGGACAGCGTGGCGGGCCGCTGCCTGCAATACGGCAGCTACACCACGCCGGAATTTGCCATGCCGGCCTTCTGCAACCTGAATGTCAGCTGGAACGCCTTTGCGCCCCACAACACCATGGTGGAGGTGCGCTGCCGGGTATATGCCGGAGGAAACTGGACCGGCTGGATGAGCTTTGGCAAGTGGGCACCGGGATACCCCCGCTGCAGCTGCAATTCCCAGAGTGACGACGGCATGATCTTCCTCATGGGCGATACCGTGACCGTGGCAACGCCCGGCGGCGGCACCGGCGTGCAGCTGCAGGTAAACCTTTCCACCAACGATGACAAGGTCTCGCCCGCAGTGCGCCTGCTGGCCGCGGCAGTGCGGCCGCTGGCGTGGGAAAAGCACAATGGCCACCCGCTGAACCGGCAGCTCTATCTGCCGGAATACTGCCTTTCCGCCCACGATCCCAGCTTTGGGCGCACCATGGATCTGCCGCTGGTCATGGCGGCACTGATGAACTGCTGGGGCGAGGATGTCCTGCCCGAAGAAGTGGCCTATGTGATGGAGGACATGGCCCACAGCACCACCGCCAATGCGGCCTTTGCGGCTGCTGCCGCCGGCTGCTGCGGCTACCCCTGCTGGCAGGCATGGATGGACCTTGCGACCTGCGTGCCAGATCCACGATGACTGCTGTGTGGCAGTGCAGGTGGAGCGGCGCATCCGCGGCCAGCGGGACCCGGTGCGGGTCTGGATGGGCCTGCGCGGCTTTGGCCACGACGATGCCGTAATGGCAGATTATGTGCTGCTGAACGACCCCACCGCAGATTCCAACGGCGCAGTGAACTGCACCATGGCACTGGTGGACTTTATGCGTTACTTTACCGGGCGCGCCATCGCCCTGCGGGCAAAACCCCGCGATGTTGCCGCCAACCGTCCGCTGCGGATGCGCTGCGAGCTGGTGCCCGGCGAGACGGCAGACGTTTACTATTTTGAGCAGCGCGGCGTGAAGGACCCGCTGCCGGAAGGCTTTTCCGGCTGGGTGGCTGTGCGTGCCACGACGGTGTGGCCCACGCCACCACCGCCCACCGCAGCTTCTGCCGGATGGAGCGCACGCCGGAGGGCGGCATCCGCTTCCCGGAAAAGATCATGGCCGCAGGCTGCCGCTGCAGCGTGTATGCAGTGGACCAGACCGGTGCCATGCGCGTGGCGGAGGTGCGGCTGCCAAAGCCGCGCCCCACGCCGGAGCAACCTGTTTCCCAGGCACAGGAAAAGCCGGCGGAATGACCGGCCCGACCAAAGCCTTTGGGCTATAGATCAAGACATAGGAGGAACACATTATGGCAAAGACGATCATACTTGGGACGTGAATACTGCACGGCGGCCGCTACATCGCTGAAGATGTGGCAAATGCGCTGGGCATCAAGCTTTACGACAAAGAGCTGATCACCATGCAGCAAAGCACTCCGGTCTTTCGGAAGAAGCTGTTGCCGCCAGTGAAAACGGCATACTCACAGCCTGCTGTACAGTCTGTACACCATGGGCAATGAGCTGCCGCTGGGCGATCAGGTGTTCATTCTTCAGAGCCGCATCATCAAGCAGCTGGCCGAGGAAGGCCCCTGCGTGATCCTGGGCCGCTGCGGCGACTATGTGCTGCGTGAGCGCAAGGATGTGCTGCGCGTGTTCGTGTACGCCCCCAAGGAGTGGCGGCTGGAATACGCAAAGACCAATCCTCTGGTCAAGGCAAGACGAAAGCATCAAGGACGAGGTGGAAAAAACCGACCGCAACCGTTCTGCCTACTACAACTACTACACCCAGAACCGCTGGGGTGATGCCCACAACTATGATCTGGCCATCAAGCTGCTCTGGGCCGCGAGACCTGCGTGAAGATGATCCTGGACGCAGCCGCCGCCAAGGAGAAGAACCTTGGCTGACCGCCCGGGCGCTTCAAAATAAAACAACGATGATTCGTGGGTAGGTGCTTTTGCACCCTGCCCACGTTTCGGGCAACGGCGACGACCGCGCCTGCGGCCGAAACAGGGAGGAGCCGTTGGGGCAGGCGGCCAGCAGGACACGAGTGCCGCATGGGCGGTCACGAAGTGGACGCTGGGAGCCGCAACCCGGGCGCTGATGCCGTTTCCGGTTTTCAGAAGCCCTGCCAGCTGCACAAGTGCGGCAATCTGTCTCTAGCAAACCCATCCCAATGTAAAAAAGGAGCAAACGTGGAAACAAAGCAACCCCAAACCTCTCCCGCCCAAACGCGGGAAAACATTATGGGCACCATGAGATCAACCCTCTGCTGGTCAAGCTGAGCGTGCCCATGATGATCTCCATGCTGGTGCAGGCGCTTTACAACGTGGTGGACTCGGTGTTCGTGTCCCATGTGAGTGAAAGCGCCCTCACCGCTGTGTCCCTCGCCTTCTCGCTGCAGAATGTGATGATCGCTGTGGGCGTGGGCACCGGCGTAGGCGTGAACGCCATGCTGTCCAAAAGTCTGGGCGAAAAGAACCAGAGCCGCGCCAATGCCACGGCGAAAAACGGCATCTTTCTTTCGCTGTGCAGCTTCGTGGTGTTCCTCGTCATTGGCCTTACCTGCATGAAGCCCTATTTCTATGCACAGACCAGTGATGCGGCTATTGCGCAGCAGGGCATCCAGTATCTTTCGGTGTGCTGCATCTTCAGTCTGGGCCTTTTCACCCAGACCATGGGCGAAAAGCTGCTGGCCGCTACCGGCCGCACCCACCTGAGCATGATCAGCCAGCTGGTGGGTGCCGTGGTGAACATCATTCTGGACCCTATCTTCATCTTTGGCTACTGCGGTGAGGCCCTCAGTGGTACCACCGGCGCAGCTGTGGCAACGGTCATCGGCCAGTTCTGCGGCGCAGGCATGACCCTGTTCTTCAACCTGAACAAAAACCCGGATATCCAGATCAGCTTCAAGGGCTTCCGCCCCAGTGCCAAGGCCATTGGCCGCATCTACACGGTGGGCCTGCCCAGCATTGCCATGCAGTGCGTGGGCAGCCTGATGACCTTTGGCATGAACCTGATCCTCATGAGCTTCTCGGCCACAGCGGTGGCGGTGTTCGGTGTGTACTTCAAGCTGCAGAGCTTCGTGTTCATGCCCATCTTTGGCTTGAACAACGGCATGGTGCCCATCATCAGCTACAACTACGGTGCCCGCAGACCGGACCGCGTGAAAAAAACCATCAAGCTGGCAGTCTGCTATGCCGAGTGCATCATGCTCATTGGTTTCTGCATCTTCCAGTTCGCGCCGGATAAGGTGCTTGGCATCTTTGCGGCCAGTGATGCCATGCTGGCCATTGGCATCCCAGCCATGCGCATCATCTGCCTGCATTTCCTGCTGGCGGGTGCCAGCATCGTGCTCAGCTCGGTGTTTCAGGCACTGGGCAACGGTGTGTTCAGCCTGATCGTTTCGGTCTGCCGGCAGCTGTTCGTGCTGCTGCCGGCGCATGGCTGCTGGCACAGACCGGCAATGTCAACAATGTCTGGTGGGCCTTCCTCATCGCTGAGATCGTCAGTGTCCTGCTGAGCCTTGGCTTCTACGCCCGCATCAACAAAAACATCATTGCCCCCATGTATTCCCCTGCCGAATGAGGGGCGTGAAAAACTGTCCCTGCAAAGGAAAGGAACGTGATCTCTATGGTAAAAAAGCTCAAATGGAATCTGGTGCTCATGAGTGCGCTGTATCTGGGTCTGGGCGTTTTTCTGCTCATGAAGCCCACCACGGCCCTGAACATCGTGTGCTATGCGCTGGGCGCTGTGGTGCTGGCCTGCGCGGCGGTGCAGCTCATCCGCTATTTTGTGGTGGAACGCGGTGTGTTCCAAAGCCAGCTCACCCTGATCTCCGGCATCATCTGTCTGGCATTGGGTGCGTTCCTGATCCTGCGCAGCGACATCGTGGTGAGTATCCTGCCATCGTGTTCGGCCTGTTCGTGATCTTTGACAGCATCAGTCGTGTGCAGAACGCACTGGACCTGCGCCGCTGGCGGCTATTCCGAGCTGGAAGAGCTTCTGCTGCTGCCGGTGCTCA
>ENA-OQAS01000478-OQAS01000478.1-human-gut-metagenome-genome-assembly--contig:-NODE-478-length-20805-cov-1.775220_pt1 | contig 20805 bp, 27 predicted proteins | sample MGYA00242733_ERZ504523 | MGnify/ENA primary metagenome ERZ504523 (study PRJEB26092, sample SAMD00036239) | human gut metagenome | host: Homo sapiens | study: EMG produced TPA metagenomics assembly of...
ATCCATGCAGCGGGAGGCCTGCGTACGGCGGTCGCCGCTGTTCAAGGTCTGTTCTACCTCGCTGAAATCATCTATACGTTCGTGGACGGGACGATAGCCCGCCTCTTGTCTATGTATCGTTAGAAATGCTCTTGGGTTTCCCATAGTTCTCTTGTTTTTGTGTAAATATTTAGTAGTCTTTCTGCATCTCCGCAATCTTGCGTTGGAGTTTGCGCATCTGTTCCTCTTGGAGTACTTCTTGTATTCGATCGGGACGATCTGGATGAACTCATCCACGTACTTGTTCCAGTTATCGAGCATCAATCCGGCCAGATGCTGCCGGTATGATGATAATGCTTGCGGATCAATTCATGAAGTTCCTTTCGTGAGGTGCTATCCTCGATCAAGGAAAGCTCTACCATTCCATGTTACAATAGTAATCGAAATCACCATTCTTGTTCCACACATAAGCGACACCACCACTCATTCCGGCGGCGAAGTTCCGGCCTGTATTGCCTAAGACGACAACCCGGCCTCCGGTCATGTACTCGCAACAATGGTCGCCTACACCTTCCACGACAGCGATCGCCCCGGAGTTTCGCACGCAGAAACGCTCTCCGACCCGGCCGTTGATATAGACCTCACCACTGGTAGCCCCATATAATAAGGTATTACCGGCTATCGTATTGTCTTCCGCTATAAAGGTGGAGCGTACCGGAGGCATTAAGCAGATGTGTCCGCCACTCAATCCTTTTCCGAGATAGTCGTTCGCCTCGCCTTCCAACCGGAAATGTACGCCGTGAGCCAGAAAGGCCCCGAAGCTCTGGCCTGCCGCCCCCTTGAACTTGATATGCAGGGTGTTCTCCGGTAACCCGATGTTCCCGTACCGCTTGGCGATCTCTCCGGAAAGCATGGCTCCTACGGAACGATCGGTGTTGGCTATCGCATAATCCAACGATACTTCCTGTCCGGATTCGATGGCGGCCTTTGCGTGACGGATGATATCCACATCTTTCACGTTGTCGATCGCATGGAGTTGACGGGTGACTTGATGGATGGTCTGCGTGGCGGCTTGTTCCGGTAGATGGATCAAGCGGCTGAGATCCAATAGGTCATGTTTCTCGATATGATCGGAAGGTTTACGCATGAGTAAGTCCGTACGGCCAATGATATCGTCTAGTTTCGTATAGCCTAGCTCTGCCAGATATTCCCGAACTTCACGGGCGAGGAAGGTGAAGAAATTCACCAAATATTCGTGTCGACCATGAAAGCGTTTACGTAATTCCTCATCTTGGGTAGCGACACCTACCGGACACGTGTTCATATGGCATTTACGCATCATCACACAACCTAAAACGATCAAGGCGGAGGTGGCGAATCCAAACTCCTCGGCACCCAGCATCGCCATCAATACGATATCCCGTCCGGTTTTCAACTGTCCGTCTGTTTGCAAGCGGACTTGCCCCCGGAGGCCGTTCATCACGAGCGTCTGTTGAGTCTCGGATAGTCCTAGCTCGGGTGGGATTCCGGCGTAACGGATAGAGCTTATCGGGAAGCCCCCGTTCCTCCTTCCGCCCCGGAGATCACGATCCGGTCCGCTTTTGCTTTGGCTACACCGGCGGCGATGGTTCCCACGCCACTCTCGGATACGAGTTTCACACTGATCTCGCTTGAGGGTTCACGTTCTTCAGATCGAAGATCAATTGCGCCAAGTCCTCGATCGAGTAAATATCGTGGTGAGGTGGGGGAGAGATCAGAGAGATACATGGGATCGAGTGACGGGTTCTCGCTATGATATCGTTCACCTTATAGCCGGGAAGCTGTCCTCCTTCGCCCGGTTTCGCTCCTTGGGCGACCTTGATCTGGATCTCGTCGGCGTTTACCAGATATTCCGTGGTCACGCCGAAGCGTCCGGAGGCTACTTGCTTGATGGCGGAGCGGAGCGATAACCCGTCCTCACGGGGGATGAAACGAGCCGAGTCCTCACCACCCTCGCCCGTGTTACTGCGTCCGTGTATCTTGTTCATGGCTATAGCTATCGTCTCGTGCGCTTCCCGGCTGATAGAGCCGAAGCTCATCGCTCCCGTGACAAAGCGGCGCATGATCGCTTCTTCCGGCTCTACCTGCTCCAAGGGGATCGGGGTGCGTTGTTTGAAGGTCAGGAAGTCACGCAAGAATATGGGGCTTTCCTTCTCATCAACCACATGGGAATATTCCTTGAATTTCTTGTAGCTCCCCAAGCGGGTAGCCAGTTGAAGCATGGAAATGGTATCCGGGTTCCAAGCGTGTTTCTCGCCATCCTTGCGGAAGGAATAAATGCCTTTATGTTCCAATAAAGAATCCGTGGGGTGGGAGAATGTGTCATTGTGCATGGCGATCGCATCTGCCGCTATCTCTTCCAAGCGGATACCACCGATGTTGCTGGTGGTTCCCCCGAAGTAAGTATCTGCCAGATCCCGGCTTAGGCCGATCGCCTCGAAAAGCTTCGCTCCCCGGTAACTGCGGATCGTGCTGATCCCCATCTTGCTCATAATCTTGAATAAACCCTTGCAAATGCTTTACGTAATTCTTCTCGGCAGTCTCGTAATTCAATTGTATCTCTTGCCTGTCTACTAGATCATCCAAGATAGCGAAAGGCCATATAGGGGTTGATGGCCACTGGCCCCGTAGCTAGTAAGAGGGCGGCGTGCATTACCTCACGCATCTCGCCGGTTTCCACTACCAGCGCTGTTTGCACCCTTTTCTGCACGGAGATCAGATGGTGATGCACGGCGCTTACCGCTAACAGGGAGGGGATCACCGCTTTTTTCTCATCTACGTTTCTATCGCTTAAAATGATGTAGTTAACGCCGTCGGTGACGGATTGCTCCGCTTGTTTACATAATTCGTCCAAGGCAGCTTCAGTCCTGCGCATCCTTCTCTGCGTTAAACAAAGTGGGGAGCTTAACACTTTTAAAGCCCTTATACCGGATGTTACACAGGAGATCCAGTTGCGTATTGGTCAAGATCGGATGGTTCAGCCGAACCATTTTACAGTGGCTCTCGGTTGGAACTAAGATATTGCTTCCCACCGCCCCGATATACTCGGTCAGGCTCATGACGAGTTCCTCGCGGATCGGGTCGATCGGCGGGTTGGTTACTTGGGCGAATTGTTGGCGGAAATAATTATAGAGGATTTGCGGACGGGCGGATAATATGGCCAGTGGCGTATCGTTGCCCATGGAGCCGACCGGTTCCGCCCCTCCCGTGCACATCGGTACGATGATACGTTCGATATCCTCACGGCTGTATCCGAACGTACGCAGTAGCTTGTCGTATCCCTCTACCTTATGAGGATCTTACGGCCGGATTTCAACTCGTCCAATTCCACCGGTTTTTCTCCAGCCAAGTACGGTAGGGCTGGCGTTCGCCAGTTGTTCCTTCAGCTCGCTATCGTAATAAATCTCGCCTTTCTCGGTATCGATGAGTAAGATCTTTCCGGGTTGCAGACGGCCTTTTTCCTTGATCTCGTTAGGCTCGAAATCCATGACGCCGACTTCGGAGGCACGACCATCATGTCATGTTTCGTGATCAGGTAACGGGCGGGGCGGAGACCGTTACGGTCTAGCATGCCTCCGGCGTAGCGTCCGTCGCTAAAGAGCAGGGCGGCAGGCCCGTCCCACGGTTCCATCAAGATGGAGTGATATTCGTAGAAAGCCTTTAGGTCTTCGGAGATCGGGTTCTTCTCGTTGAAACTCTCCGGTACCAGCATCGCCATGGCATGCGGCAGGCTCATCCCGGAGGCCACGAAGAATTCCAATACGTTATCCAGTGAGGCACTGTCACTCATGCCCGGCTGGATGATCGGGCGTATATCGTTGATATCCGGGATTCTGGGGGAGGAGAGTACGCTCTCCCGGGCCTCCATCCATCCCCGGTTGCCTCGTATCGTGTTGATTTCCCCGTTATGTGCCAGTAGGCGGAAGGTTGCGCCAGACTCCAAGTGGGGAAGGTGTTGGTGCTGAAACGTGAGTGTACCAAGGCCAGTCCGCTAGTGAAATAAGGTTGCGTCAGGTCCGGAAAGTAATGGCGTAGCTGCATGGATTCCAGCATGCCTTTGTAAACGATGTTTTTGGTGGAAAGAGACGCTATATAGAAATCATCCTTGGCCGGAAGGTCGGTGGCCGATACCCTTTTCTCGACCCGCTTACGTATGAGGTATAGCTTTAGTTCCAGCTCTTGCTGATCGTTGCAGCCGATGATGAATATCTGCTTGATATCTGGTTCGGTCGCTTGTGCGTCCTTTCCCAAGATTTCCGTATGAACGGGAACTTTGCGTAAGTGCATCAAGGTTAATCCCTCTTTCTCGATCTCCTCGATGAGGATACTGAGGATACTCGCTTGCTGTTCCTCGTCTTTCGGGAGGAAGATTAGTCCGGTGCCATATTTGCCTTTCTCTGGAACCGGAATTCCTTGCAGGAGGATGAACTCATGCGGGATCTGTAATAGGATTCCCGCTCCGTCACCCGTTTTGTTATCGGCTCCCTCAGCGCCTCGATGCCTCATGTTCTCTAGTACCTTAAGGCTGATTCGATGATGTCGTGCGATTTCTCGCCGTGGATATTTACTAACATTCCTACTCCACAAGCGTCATGTTCATAAGACGGGTCGTATAATCCTTGTCTGCTATTAAAATGATTCTTTTTTGTTTTCATTTGCTGACCTTATGTTTGTGTATAAATAATTATTGCGTCAATTTGTTTTACAAATATAGGTATTAATGACATAATGTGATTGCTTGCCGGGGCGAAAGAGCGGGAAAAAGATAAGAATATCTTGTCTGATGTTTCTATTTGTAATAATTTACTGGGTTTATTCTTTTTATTTGAAAGGTATTTGGTTTGTGGATTTACTAAATGAAAGATGAGCTAAAAAAGAAGCACCGTCACGTTTTGCGACAGTGCTTTTCTATCTGTTTTATCTATTGGGATATTCTCGGATGAAATAGCGGGCTAGGAACTTCCAATTCTCTTGTATGATCGCCTTGCCACGTTCTGGCTGATAAGGCTTTTCGTTTGCGCGTCGGCCAGCATGCCTCGCTTTACCAGCTCAGGCAGGAAGTAAACGCTGCAATGTTTCACGATGAAGAAAGAGAGCGCTTGCTTGGCGGCACGGTTAGCGTCGTAGAAGGGATTGTTCTCATCCTTGATCAGCTCCACGTCTCGGGTGATGACTTGGGCGCCTTCCTCGGGCGTGGCGTAGATCGCCAGTTTCTTGCCTTGCCAGTCTTCGGAAGATGGAAGTTCTCGGCGGGGATAAGGCCGGAAGTCTCCGTGATAAATGTTTGTGCATCTTCGGTCTTGTCGAAATAGAGAAGCAGTTTGTCACCTGCGGCTTTGCGGAAAGTCTCGTATTGTTGGCGGTTTTCCTCCAGCATATCGTCGGGCAGGGTGGCTACAGACTCGTCGGCGGTGTTCTGAAATACCGCATGGTCGGGATGCTCGGCGGGCAATATCTTTGCCAGCCATTGCGGGGAGGTCAGACCTAGCAGGAGGTCTTGCTGGTGTAGGCCATCATGCCGTGGCTGTTGACGAGCAGGTTGTTAAGCTGCTCTTGGTTGAGGTCGGGCTGCTCCTTCCAGCGGTCGTGGGCGAAGTCGCTCAGTTCCCGGGCCGACTCAGGCAGGATATAGGATTCGTAATGGAACCATTGCAATAGACGATCGTAATCCTCTTGCCGCTCGTAGCGGGTATCAAGGGCGAAAAGCTTGGCCATGCGGGTATTCTCCGGCGCCGTGGTCCACTCTTTGCAGAACAGGTCGTAGATAAGCATGCCGGTGGATTCGTTGGCAGGGTTGTCCGGACTGACAAAAGTGCCTTTACGATAGCCGTGATACTGCTGGGTATAATGCCAAAGGAGGAAACGCACGTCCTCAAGGTTCACCTCATCGTCGTAATAATGATCGTCCGGAGTGTAGAAGGGGAGGTATTTGCCGTATAGCTCCTTATGGGTAAGGATGAAGGCACGCCAAAGCCCCATGCCGGAGATCACGTCTTCGAAGTAGGCGGCCATGCGGATACAGATCTGCTTTGTTTCCTCGCCCTCGAAGGAGTTTACCAACTCGGTCTTCTCCATGATATCGTAGATACGGTTCGCTATTCCGGTATAATAGGAATCCACGGGAGTGCTTTGTTTATAGGGATGCAACTGCAACCAGTCTTTCGGGAAAATTTTAATGTTCTTCATGTTATTAAATGTCTTTATGCATTCAGGAGTGCAAATGTAGTAAAATACGTTAGCTATGTCAAACGATAAGGAAAAGTTGCGGTCTTAAAAATGTAACATTTGTTGTCTTCATTGTTATTGGATCTAAACATCTTTGAAATACCGCCCCCGTACTTTTGCGTCGAAATCAAAGATGAAATAATAAGTAGTAAGATAATGGGAAAGAGTTTAAGGGGCAAAAGATTGAAAAGGTTAGGGCTTTTCTGGGTGGGAGTTTTCCTGTCATTCTCTCTATGGGCACAAACAGGGGTTATTTGCGGGACGGTTACGGACGCAAAGATAAAAGAACCGTTGATCGGCGCCTCGGTTGTGATCGAGGGGACTACGGTTGGCGCTATCACGGATATAGACGGTAATTTCCGTATCGAGAACGTGAAACCAGGTACTTATACGGTAGCCGCCTCTTACGTGTCGTACCAAACGCAAACGGTAAAGGATGTTCCGGTAGTCGCATGCCAAGAGGCGGTGTTGAATATCGAGCTTCCGATGCTAACCTCCAATTACAGAATGTGGTCGTAGTGGCCAACGGAAATTGGGAACCGAGATGGCCGTATTAAATACCGTACGCAAGAGCCTTCCGGTCGTGTAAATGGGTATCTCCGCCCAGCAAATCAGTAAAACACAGGATAAGCGATGCCGCCGAGGTACTACGCCGTAATCCCGGGAATCACCATCGTGGACGACCGTTTCCATCGTGGTCCGGGGTCTGGCGGCAACGTTATAATAATGTATGGCTGAACAATGCCACGACCCCTTCCAGCGAGACGGACAGCCGTGCCTTCTCGTTCGATGTGCTTCCTTCTTCCTTGATCGATAACATGATGATCTACAAGAGTCCCTCGGCCGAGCTTCCGGCGGATTTCTCCGGCGGTTTCGTGCGGGTGATGACCAAGAATATCCCGGACGGGAACACCTTCAACGTATCCTACCAAATGGGCTTTAACACGAACGCCACCTTCCGTAACTTCCAGCTGACGGACGGCACGGCGAAGGACTACCTTGGATTCGGAGCGGACGTGAGAAACCTGCCTTCCTCTTTCCCCGCCCATTTAGGAGAACACTCCACGGATGAGGCGGCAGCCTTTACCCGCCAAATCAACCAACGTTGGGGGATCAACAAGTTCACCGCCATCCCCGACCAGAAGATTTCCCTTACCTCGCACCGCTCTTATGATGTGGGCGGCTGGAAGATCGGAAATATCACGAACTTGAACTGGAGTACCGAGTTCGATTACTCGGAGACGGTGAATAACAACTACATCGCCTACGACGTGAAGAACGACGTATCTCGTCCCCGCTTTGAGTACAACGATATCCGCTATAAAAATACCTCCAAGCTAGGGGCCCTCTTTAACTGGTCATTCCAACGGGATGGCAGTAAATATGAGCTTCGCAACTTTTTCAGCCAGCGTGGCGTTTCCGCTCTGACACAAAGGGAAGGAATGAACTATTATTCCGACAAGGATATCCGTAAATGGGAATCCCTCTATACCGGGCGTACCACTTACTCTGGGCAGATCAGCGGTGTGCATACCTTGCGAGAAAATGTCAACAAGGTGGATTGGACGGTGGGCTATGCCTTCGCCTCCTACCGTGAGCCGGATCGTAAGATCGTGAACTCCATCCTTGACGAGAACCGTACGGAACAGCCGAACTACTATGTCTCTGACCCGATGCGTTATTACCAAGAATTGAAGGATCACAGCGCCTCGCTAGCCGCCAACTACGAACATAAATTCACCGTATCCGATAGGTTCGCTCCTGTTCTCAATGGAGGTGTCTACGGTGAATATAAGAGCCGTACCTTCGCTGCCCGTCGCTTTGGCTACAACCTGTTGGGTAGCGGCTACGACCGGTATGCGGACTGGATTATACGGAGTTGTTCGCCGACGAAAATATCTCGGCGGATAAGATATGGATGCGTGAGACAACTACGAACAGTGACTCTTATACTTCCGAGAACATGTTGGGAGCCGCCTATGTCTCCGCTAAATTGAACTATGGGGAGGTGCTGAACGCTAATATCGGTGTTCGCATGGAATACTACCAATTGAAGATGGACGGATATAGCTCGGACGGTACTACTCCGGTACACTTGGATAATAAGACGACGGATTTCTTCCCTTCAGTTAATGTTGCCTACAACCTCTCACAAAAACATTTGGTCCGCGCCGCTTACGGTCGCTCGGTCAACCGTCCGGAGTTCCGAGAGGTAGTGCCTTACGTGTACTTCAACTTCGAGCGAGACGCAAACATCGTGGGTAATACGGAGTTGAAGAACGCTTACGCTGACAATATCGATCTTCGTTATGAGTTCTATCCCGCCGCGGGCGAGATGATCACGATCGGCGGTTTCTACAAGCACTTCAAGGATCCTATCGAGGAGACGTACAACGAGGCTGGTTCCGGCCTGCAATATACCTATCATAACGCGAAGAACGCCGAGACCTTCGGCGTAGAGTTGGACGTTAAAAAGAACCTCGACTTTATAGGCTGCGAGGCTTGAGCTTTGTGTGCAACGCCGCATATATCTATAGCCGTGTCCGTTTCGAGGAAGGGGCACCGGAGCGGGATCGCCCTTTGGCAGGGCAATCCCCCTACTTGGTTAATGCCGGTTTTTTCTACCAGTACGATGACAAGGGGATTTCCGCTCCCTGCTCTATAACCGGATCGGGAAGCGTATTGAGTCGGTCGGTGTCCCGATGCAGAACCAGGACGAGGATATCCCTGATATATATGAGATGCCCCGCAACTCGTTGGATCTTACTTCTCGAAGAAGATTGGCAAGATTGTCGAGATCAAGGCGGGAATCCAGGATATATTGAACTCCAAGGTCGAGTACAAGCAGTTCGTGAAACTGACAGACGACAAAGGCGGCAAGAGCGAGCGTGAGCAACTGATCCGCAGCTATCGCCCGGGAGTGGATATCAATATCGGTGTTTCCCTTAGGTTTTGATGTTTAATTGAATATATATATATTACAAACAAAATGTTTTTATTATGAACAGATTTCTCTTAAAAGGTTTGGCCTCTGTGTTAACGATGGCCGTTATGTTTGGGACTGTATCGTGTAGTGATGACGATGATAAACCTGATGGCTCCGTAGCCGTATCGGCTGTGGCAGTCAGTCCTACTACCGCTACTATCAAGGTGGGCGAATCCACTACCTTGTCCGCGACTATTACTCCAAGTGACGCTACGGATAAAACGGTTACATGGAGTACTTCCGATGAAAAGGTAGCGACTGTTGATGCCGGTAAGGTAACAGCCGTGGCCGAAGGTTCCGCTACGATTACTGTAACTACGAAGGATGGCGGTAAAACGGCTACTTGTACCGTGACTGTCTCTAATGATGCTCCGTCTTCCAAAGAGGTGATATTGGAAGGAAATATCACGGCTGATCTAACGATCAACGCTGCCGACAAGAACTTCATGAAAGGCTTCGTATACGTGAAATCAGGCGCTACATTGACTATTGAGCTGGTTCTGTTATCAAAGGTGTGTCCGTTAGTCCGGGCGAGAAAGCCGCTTCCTTGATTATCGAGCCGGGCGCTAAGATCATCGCCGAAGGTACTGTTGACAAACCGATCGTCTTTACGTCCGATAAAGAGCCGGGTAAACGTTTGACAGGTGACTGGGGCGGTCTGATTATTTGTGGTAACGCTCGTGTGAATCGTACCAATCAACCAACTATCGAAGGAGGACCTGGTACATTATATGGAAATACGACCTCCGATGAGTTTAATGCGGAAAGTTCCGGTAAATTGAAATACGTTCGTATCGAGTTCGCCGGTTATCCTTTGGAGCCAGACAAGGAAATCAATGGCTTAACCTTCGGCGGCGTTGGTAGCGGCACAGAAGTGGAGTTCGTTCAGGTTTCATTTTCGAACGATGATTCTTACGAATGGTTCGGTGGAACGGTAAATGCCAAACACTTGATCGCTTACAAAGGCTGGATGATGATTTCGATACAGACTTCGGTTATACGGGTAAACTGCAATTCTTGTTGAGCGTACGTGATAAGAATATCGCTGATACTTCAGACTCTAACGGTTTTGAATCTGATAACGACGGTGACGGTTCTTCCAACACTCCGCTTACCAAGCCGGTCTTCTCCAACGTAACCTTGATAGGTCCTTTCTATGGCAAGGTATCCGATAAGACACAGGCTGAGGTGGAAGCCAAGACAGCCGACGCTGCTAACGGTGCCAAGGGTGGTAAATTCCAGGCAGCCATGCACCTGCGTCGTAATACCAGCTTGAATGTTTACAACTCCGTATTCACCGGCTGGCCTTACGGACTTCGTGCTACTGATAAGAAAGGTACGGCAAACGATGCATCGCCATCAAGAATGTGATCTTTGCTGGTATGTGGAAGAACTTCTATGAGGATGATAAGGTAAGTGAGAACTTCTTCAATCTTGCCGGTAGCAACACGACTCTGGCAACGACCAACGAGATTATCTCTAAAGATGGTGATTACTCTTCTGTCGTAGCTTCAGCTGTGCAAGGCGCTGAATTTGTCGATGAGGTATTGAACAACAGCTTCTTCGAAAAAGTAACTTACAAAGGTGCTTTCGACGGAAAGAATGACTGGACTGCCGGTTGGACTAATTGGGATCCTCAAAATACCGAATATTAATCAAGCTTGGCATTGAATAGGTTGTGAATTTGTTAAAGGCACTGAGGTATCCGGAAAGATCCCTCGGTGTCTTTTTATGTATAATTTAGATAAGAATGTATCATGAATAAAAGCTATTGTTACTTTCCGCTTTTTTGGCGGGAGCCTCTTGGACCGTGCTGGCGCAAGACTTGGTATTGAGCGAGGGACAGTATTATACCGATGAGACACAAACCACCCCGTATACGGGCCGCTATACGGAATTCTATGAGGATGGCATGCTCAAGATGGAGCTGTACCTGAAGGATGGCCGTCCCGAGGGAACCTATGTGATCTATTATCCGGATGGCAAGATCGCCGAGGTGCGTTCCTACTATCACGGGATCTTCCATGGTGAATGGCGCACGTATAGCGATAACGGCCAGCTGATCGGCCTGGCTTCTTATAAGGAAGGGCAAAAGGACGGCCCTTGGCGTATCTGGAGCGATAAGGGAAATTTGTTGTATGAGATGTTCTATACGGCAGGGAAGAAATCTGGTGTCTGGCGTAGCTGGGATGAGGAGGGGAATCTGCTTTCCGAGGAGAATCAATAGGAATAATTGCCGTTTACATACCGTTGTAACGACATTTACCTCTAATGGTAAATGTTTTTCCTCTAGAGGTAAATGTCGTTACATCAGTATGTAAACAGTTTTACCTCTAGGTGAAAATACTTTTACTTCTTGATGAAAATATTGGTAAATGTAATTGGGTGGAAATCAGCATGCTTACTCCTCATCCTCTTCTCCAAAGTCGAACTCGAAATCGAATCCGTCATCCATGAATTCCGGCTCAGTGAATTGCTCCAGTTCACGACGGTCTTTCTTGGTAGGACGTCCGAGACCTTTCGCACGGTTCACGAAACCGGAGATACGGTTCATCTCCAGAATCTCATACTGATCCGGGGTTGTCACGTTCTCCAAGTAATTCGGGACGAGCTTCGCGCCCACACGATTCTCGATCAATCCGATTACCTTAAAAGAGAAGGTGATCGGCGGTTTACGCACTTGGATCACATCGCCAACCTTGATCATGCGGGAAGGTTTGATCGTTACTCCACCTATCATGATACGCCCTTTCTTGCAAGCTTCCGCGGCTATCGTGCGGGTCTTAAAGATACGGGTCGCCCACATCCATTTATCGATACGTACCTCGTTCATATCTGTATTCTCAGTCTCTTTTTTATTTATTATTAATTGATTCATCGTAATCTGGATGCCGGCGAGGCAGAAGCTCTTGATGATCTCTGTCGCACGATCCAATATCTCTGGCATCAATTGCAATTCCTCCGGGGAATTTCCCTAGCACGTAATCGATCTGTCCGCCCCGTGGAAAATCGCTGCCTATGCCGAAACGAAGGCGGGAATATTCCTGCGTATTCAATAACTGGGCGATATTCTTCAACCGTTATGCCCGGCGTCGCTACCCTTTGGTTTCAGACGTAAGGTTCCGAATGGCAATGCCAGATCATCTACGACAATCAATAGATTTTCCACGGGAATGTTCTCTTTTTGTAACCAGTACCGAACGGCGTTGCCGCTGAGTTCATAAAAGTATTCGGCTTTAGCACGATCAAGTCACAGTTTTTCACCCGTATGCGTGCGATTGCCCCGTATCGCTCCTCAGTGAAATTGCCTCCTACGCTCTCTACCAGATGGTTGACAACCCGGAAACCTATATTATGACGGGTTCCCCAATATTCGGAACCGATATTACCAAGTCCTGTTATCAAATATTTCATTATCCTCGAATCTATAAAAGAAAGGGGAAGAACATTCTATGAATATCCTCCCCTTCATGTATTGTAATAATGTTTTTACCTCAGATTATCCTTTAGCCTGAGCACCACGAGCGGCACGAGTCAATTGAACGGCGCAAACAACAGCGTTTTTAGCTTCATCAATTCAAGACCTTCGAAGTGCAAAGCACCTACCTGCATAGTCTTACCTAAGCCAAGGTGATCTACATTAATCGTCAACTTTTCAGGGATTTGATCGTATATAGCTTTCACTTCAGTTTTCTCATTTGAAGAGACAACTTACCACCGGCTTTAACACCTTCTGCGTGACCTTCCAAAACAACCGGAACTTCCATTACTACGGCTTTGTCCTTAGATACTTCCAAGAAGTCCATGTGAAGGATTTCGTCAGTTACAGGTTGAAACTGCATGTCCTTAACGATTGCCATCGTCTTGTTACCGTCAATGCTTAACTCAACAACGAAAATCTCCGGAGTGTAAACCAACTTACGAACGCTTCTTTTGTAACCGTGAAGTGAGTTACTTTTTCGCCACCGTATAATACAGCAGGAATTTCATTGTTCTTACGCATTGCTTTCAAGGCTCTTTTCTGATCAGCGGAACGAGCGACGATCTCTCTTCCTTTTCCTTCTAACTCAAATGTCTTCATTTTCTTTAATTTTTGTGTTACTCAAAATTAGTTATTTTGCTTCCTAATTTCCCATCACACGGTACGGGGCTAAAAAGCGGTGCAAAGATACGATTTTTGTTTGATGTGACAAATATTTCGCATGTTATTTGTCGGATTATCGATCTAGCTTCACTAATTTCGTGGTTCGCATGATCCAACGGACAAGGCCGTGGGGGAGGAGCATTACGAGGGGTGTGCATATTTTGTTGAAGAGACCCGGTAATAGGGAAGCCCGGTGGTGAAACAAGGCATTAATCCCTTTTTTAGCCAGTTTTTCCGGACGCATCATGATACCTAGGCGGATCGCTAAGGTCTTTAAGTTGTCGCTTAGGTTATATAAATTCGTGGCGACGGCGCGGGACAAAGTACGGTTACGCTTACTCCATAATCCAGTAACTCTGAACGCAAGCCCCGGGAGAAACTTTTCAAGTATCGCTTGGTGGAAGCGTACAGCGTAATTCCCGGATAAGGTAGCCAACAAGATAGGGATGACATATTGAGGATATATCCATGACGCCGTTTCTTCATCTCTTGCCCAAAATAATAACAGAGCTGGGTAGGAGTAGTCACGTGGAGGTAGAGCATTTTCTCGACGATGTTGGCCTTAGCTTGTAAGGTCTCGCAGAAAAAAACATACCGGCGTTATTGACCAATACCTCTATTGGGATGTTTTTCTCTTGGCAAGTATCATATAGCTCCTTGGCCGCCCCGGGGATCGCCAAATCACGATAAAGCGGCAAAACTTCTATACCATATTTCTCGGAGAGAAACTCACCTTTCTCCCGGATCGCCTGTTCCTCATTGCTGACGATCACTAACTGATAGCCTCGTGAGGCTAGTTCCTCGGCATAGGCGAGACCTATTCCGGAACTGGCCCCCGTGACTAAAGCCCATTTCTTTTCCATTATTTATATTCAAGCCTTTTGATTTCACGTACGATACATTCCGGAAGACCTTTCACGTTCTTATGACAGACCATATCCTCGCTATACATACGGGCGATACAATAGTTACTATGCCCACAATCGCAACGGGCGTGCTCGTCTTCTTTCATACGGTTGACGAAGCCCGGCTCGTTCACCAAGGCACGTGCCATGGCCACAAACTCGAACCCGTCGTTCAGTACCTCCTCGATCTTGTCTCTGGAGACCAATCCTCCTACGTAAATAAGAGGTAAATGTAAGGCTTTGCGGAATTTCAACGCATCTTCAAGGAAGTAAGCCTCCTTAAACGGTTCCGAGGGAATCATATATTTACCCACCATGCGGATTCCAATCGGTAGATAGCCCCTAGCATATAATACGCCATCGTACGGATCGGCATTTCTCCCCGCATTACATACATGGGGGCACGGCTCACGAATCCGCCGCTTAGTACTAAGGCATGCGCTCCGCATTGGTCTTGGAGTGTACGGGCTACTTCTAGGCATTCGTCTATTTCAAGTCCTCCCTTGAACCCGTCCCGCATATTGGTCTTTACGGTTACGGCCATGTCGGAACCTGCTGCTTTCATCACCTCTTCCATACACATTCTCATGAAGCGCATACGGTTCTCAAGGCTTCCTCCATATTCGTCTTTCCGGTGGTTGGTGTACGGGGAAAGGAATTGCTGATCAGATAACCATGCCCGGCATGGATCTCGACAGCGTCCATACCTGCCTCACGTGCCAATCGTACGGCCTCACCGTAGGCACGAGCCATGGAAGCGATCTCGGATTGTCTCATACCTCGTACGATCGTGGGAGAGTAGAGGTTGAACCCGCTGGACGCTGAGATAGGCGTGCATCCGCAAATCCGCTTATGCGACATATTACCGCAATGGCCTAACTGGATGGAAGCGGCGGCTCCCTCTTTATGGATAGCGTCGGTGAGCTTGCGGAGGCCGGGAATAATATCCGGACGCATCCACAGCTGACGCTCGAACGACAAGCCGCTTTGCGTCACGGCGGCATAAGCTATGTTCGTCATGCCGATCCCTCCGGCGGCTACGGATGTATGATAGTTGAATAACTGCTCCGAGGGAGCGTTTCCCGGGCACATACTCTCGAATGCGGCGGCGGATCGTGCGGTTCCTAAGTGTTAGCGGACCGATCTTACCGGGTGTAAACAGGATTGATTTGTCCATATCAATAGATTAATATAGTTGTTCCGAAAAATTAAGTTAGATAGTTTTCTCTATATTCCAGACGAGGCCCGAAGCCCTTGCGCTTCCGTTTCCTTGTCTAAGTTGTGTAGGATTTCCAGAAAATGATCGACCTTCTCGTCTTCTACCATCGTAAGGATAGCTGAGTTCAAGGTAGGCCAAGCGTGATTGCCGTAATGTGGCTCGCCTGTTTTACTTCCCCGTCCTTGCACGACATCCCAATAGGTAAAACCTTTAAGGTTATTACGGTCCATGATATTGACGATGGTCTCGTAATACGCTTGATTGAAAGATATAAATATCGCTTTCATATAGTTGCTTTTTTATGAGATCGCATACCCGTAGGGAGGCTTTTCTTGCGATGGGCATTCAAGCTGTTTATAATGGGCATCGTAAGCACCTTACAATGGGCATTGTCACGACCTAACAATGCCATCGAGGTTTGCTTGGCCTCGGCTTCCCTATGGTACGCAAAGATAATTAATTATTTCGTAATGCCTTTCTTATTTTGCGGCGTCTTCGTTTTACGCCGTTGGCGGCGAATACGGCATAGACCGTCGGAACAATAATCAAGGTAATCAAGGTGGATACGGAAAGACCCCAAGCCACGGTCATACCCATCGAGCGCCACATCTCGGAACTCGCCGGTTCCCACCGCCCATCGGGATCATACCCAAAACGGTCGTCAATGTTGTCATCAATACCGGGCGAAGACGGGATTTTCCGGCAGTCACTACCGATGTGATAATACCCATGCCACGTTCCCGACATAAGATCGTATAGTCGATCAGCACGATACCGTTTTTAACCACGATACCCATCAACATGATCACGCCGATCAAAGCCATAACGCCCAATGGTGTCTGCGTGACCGCCAATCCCAATACGATACCTGTAAAGGCGAACGGGATAGAGAACATGATCACGAACGGGTCTACCAACGACTCGAACTGGGCAGCCATCACGATGAATACCAAGATGATGATCAATACCATCAAGATACCCAAATCGGTAAATGTATCCTGCTGATCTTCGAATGTTCCACCCAACTGCAACTTACGTCGGATGGGATATCCATTTGTTTCAACTCGTTCCGGGCGGCGGCAACCAAGTCGCTCAATGCCGCTCCCTTACCCGCTACGGCAGATACGGTGATCACACGCTCACGGTCTTTACGCTCGATGGTCGGGGGAGTCATACGTTCCACTACCTTGCCTAAATCACGGATGCGGATGCCTTTGCCCTCATTGTTATAGATCAAAATATTCTCAAGATCCTCTACGGACTCACGGAACTCTGGGGCGTAACGTACCTTGATATCATACTCATCTCCATCCTCACGATATTTTGAAGCGGTGGAACCATTTACACGGTTTCGGAGATACATAGAGGCGGTTGTTACGTTCAGCCCGTTGATGGCCAGTTTCTCCCGGTCGAAGTCGATCTGGTATTCCGGGATATAATCCTCACGGCTGATATTTACTTGCGAGCATCCTTTTACATTTCTCATACGACGGGCGATCTCATTCGCCACGGCATCCGTCTGGGCGAAATCAAAACCATAGATCTCGATGTTAACCGAGGTCTCTCCACCCATAGAACCTTCCTGCCCTCCGGCGAGTACCTCGAATTTCTTGATCTCGCTGTATTGGGCTAAGTCCTGCCGCATCAACTCGCAAATCTCGGTAAGACCTCTCTCACGGTCGCCCACGCTAGTTAGGTTTATATTGAACTCGATAATATGCGTACCGTTATTGCTTAGCTGGGCGAAGGTATTATCCGTATCCGCCGTACCTTCCGTGAAGTTACTGATTAGGATCTCCGGATATTTCTCACGGAACTTCTTGTCGATGTCGAGAGCTAACTCACGGGTAATATCCTGCCGTGTACCGATCGGCAACTCAATCGTTATGCCGATGCGTGCGTTATCTTGTGTCGGGAAAAATTCCGTCTTGATAACCGGGATCAGCATCATACTGCCGATGAAGATCAGCGTAGCGCCTACGATCACCGTTTTCCGGTGGCGTACGGCCCAGTTCAAGAAGCTCCGTAACCGCGATCCAAAGCTTCAATCCCTTTTCGATAGGCGTGAAGAACATCCGGTACAATTTACCCTTCTCCGGTTGCTGGCGTAATAACTGTGAGCAAAGCATCGGGGTCAATGTCAAGGCGCCTACCGTAGAAACGATCATGATGATACTAACGATCCATCCCAACTGCTTAAATAAGATACCCGCCATACCCGTAACCATCGTCAACGGCAAGAACACCGCTAACATCGTAAGGGTGGAGGCGATAACCGAGATAGCCACCTCGTTCGTGGCGTGTACAGCGGCCTGTTTCGGCTGGCTACCCCGCTCGATATGGGTCGTTACGTTCTCCAATACCACGATAGCGTCGTCCACCACCATACCGATAGCGATAGAAAGTGAGCTCAATGAGATAATGTTTAACGTATTGCCCGAGGCCAGCAAATAAGCGAAAGAAGCGATCAAGGAGATCGGGATGGTTAAGATAATGATAAACGTAGCCTCCAGCGTCCCAAGAACACGAATACCACCAACATAACGATGATAAAGGTAATCATGATCGTCTCTTTCAAGCTATCGATCGTATTCAAGATATTCGTGGAAGTATCCATGATTACGTCCAGCTTCACGTCTGAGGGTAAGCTAGCCTGTATCTCCGGAAGTTTCTGGTGTACCTTCTTGGCGATGTTCACCGAGTTCGCTCCGGACTGTTTCTGTATGACGATCATACCACCTTTCGTGCCGTTGTTGAACGTTTCTTGCGCACGTTCCTCGATACTGTCCTCTACACGGGCCACGTCACGCAGATATACGTTCTTTCCGTTCTGGCTACCGATCACTAGGTCTAGCATCTGCTTAGCGTCCGTGAATTCTCCTTGAACACGCAAGGAGTAGGTATTAGAACCGATATCTACGCTACCTCCCGGTGTATTCCGGTTCTCTTGCGCGATGATGGTAGAGATACCTTCGATGGTCTGGCCGTAAGCTCCAACTTGTACGGGTCGCAATACACTTGCAACTCACGGATCGGCGTACCGGAGATAGACACGGCACCCACGCCACTGATACGGGCCAATGGGTTGGATACCTTATCGTCCAAGATCTTGTAAAGAGCGTTCGTGCTCTCCTCCGCGGTCACGGAAAGGATCAAGATAGGGATATCGTCCGTACCGAACTTGAAGATGATCGGATTCTCTACGTCATCGGGTAGGGAAGACTCTACCATGTCCAGTTTGTCGCGGACATCGTTTGTGGCGACATCGATATCGATGCCATAATTAAATTCCAACGTTACGATCGATATATTCTCACGGGATTGCGACGTGATATGCTTCAAGTCGCTTACGCTATTCAACACGTTTTCCAAGGGCTTCGAAACATTCATCTCGATATCCGAAGCGCTGCGCCGGGATAGGCCGTCATCACCATGATGGTGTTCGTCTCTATCTCCGGAAGCAAGTCCACTGATAACCTGCTTAAGGAAAAAAGTCCGAAGATCACGATCGCCACAAATACAAGGGCGGTCGATACGGGCTTTCTTACCGCTGTTCCATATAAACTCATAGTCTGTTATTCGTTTTCGATTTCAACTTCCATACCGTTCGTCAGGCGGCTTTGCCCGGTGATAACCACTTGGTCGCCATCCTCCACTCCGGATATGATCTCATATTTATCACCCATACGGCGTCCTAGCTCCACCTTCTGGTAGGATACCTTGCCGTCTTTGCATACATAGATATACCGGTCGCCGGCGCCTGATTGTTTTACGATAGAGCGATCCGGGGCCACCACGTGATCCATATGGCCGAAACTCATCGTCACCCGGGCGAACATACCCGGTCGCACTCGCTCATCCGAGTTGGCGATCTTGATCTCCACAGGGAACGTGCGGGTAGCGGGATCGATCGTCGGATAAACCAAGTTGACTTTACCCTTGAAAACCTCGTCTCCGTACACATCCAGCCGGATATCTACCTCATGGCCTTTCTTCACTTTCGTAAAAAGACTCTCGGAGACATTCACCATTAATTTGACCGGACGGATTTCCTCCACTGTGTAGATTGGGTTTCCGCCGCTGTACATATCGCCGCTATCGTAGTTGCGGGCAGTTACGATTCCGCTGATCGGGCTTAGCAATTGGGTGTTCTCCACCAAGTTTTTATACGTCTCTCGAGCCACTTCCAAGGAAGTCTTTTGGGCATCCCAAGCGGATTTGGAAGCACCGCCTACCTTATACAACTCGTCGATACGTTTGAACTCGATCTCTTGGTTATCCAATTGTATCTTCGCTTGCTTTAGGCTGGTAGCGTCCATCTTGCTAATAACTGCCCGGCTTTTACATGGTCGCCTACCTCGGCGAAGATTTTCTCGATACGGAATGGGGTTTGGGGAGCGATATTATTTTTGATATTCGCTTCCACCGTAGCGGTAAATTCACTGAGTTGCTCCACGTCTTGAACAGAGACCGTCTCCACTTTCACCTTTACTTTCTCATTCTGTGTTTCCGTGGCTTCCTCACTCTTATTACCCGAGCAAGACATCAGCAGGGCCAATGTAGCTATCGGTATTACTTTCAGCATTTGACTTGTCTTCATATAATTGTTCCTAATTATTATCTATTAAACTTTCAATTTTTAATTTTCAATTTTCAATTCATCTGTTCGTTACCCAATACTTCTCCAGATCCGCCTTCGCTACCATATAGTCGTAGATAGATTGGTTGAAGTTCAACCGAGCCTGCGTCAAGGCAAGTTCGGCATCGTTCATCTCCAGCCATGTACCGGCTCCGGTGTCATACCGTTTTTGCGAGATCATATATCCCCGTTCCGCTTGCTCGACTCCCTTTTGGGCGGCGTCGAACTTCTTGATACAGGTATTCATATTATCTATGTACTGTTTAACGGCCAACTGTAAATTGCGCTTGGTATCGTCCCGTTGCAGGTTTAATTGGTCGATGGAGACTTCGTCTGCTTTACCTTATAAAATTTACTACCTCCGGAGAAGATAGGAACCGATAACGTGATACCGATCATCGAATAGGGGTTCCATCTGTAATTCTTGAACTTGAAGTCATTGTTCATGGCGCTCCATTGATATAGACCGGTCAGCGACAAGGTCGGCAGATAATCGAATTTCTGCATGACCAGCGTCTTTTTCAGCTGTTCCGCCTGAAGGTCTAATTGTTTCAAGTCCGTATTCTCGGATAAGGTTGTATCCGTGGATAGATAGTCGGCGAAGAGGCTGGACTTGAATCCGTCAGTTGTCCGTCGCAATCGATATTTAACCTACATTATTCATAGTGG
>ENA-OQAS01000479-OQAS01000479.1-human-gut-metagenome-genome-assembly--contig:-NODE-479-length-20712-cov-2.270731_pt1 | contig 20712 bp, 25 predicted proteins | sample MGYA00242733_ERZ504523 | MGnify/ENA primary metagenome ERZ504523 (study PRJEB26092, sample SAMD00036239) | human gut metagenome | host: Homo sapiens | study: EMG produced TPA metagenomics assembly of...
CGATCGATGCTCAGACGTACGTAGCTGTACATCGATCGATGCTCAGACGTACGTAGCTGTACATCGATCGATGCTCAGAGTACGTAGCTGTACATCGATCGATGCTCAGACGTACGTAGCTGTACATTGGTCGATCGAGCTAGCACCACGAGGTCAGCAGGTTAAAACGATTAAAAATTTCCAGATTGCCTATGCGTTGGGTGGCTTTATATTTACCTTTTTGCCAGGGTTTCTCATGGAAGCTACCGGAACGTATTTAATATCTTATGGAACTTTGTTAATTATGGTCGTGCTGGCGGCAGGTATTATCGTAAGTCTTTATGTGATACTCGACAGGCGAGCGATGAAGGCATTTAACAATCAAGGCGCTCATAAAGTTAAGTAAATCGAGAGAAAAAGTAACCTGCTGAGGGCTTTTTCATGCAAAAAGGCTTCAATTGATAATAAAAACTGATAAATGACCACGTAAAACGTTTTGATAGGAAATAGTTTTACAAGCCTTAACAAGGATTAACGACTCTTAACAATACTTAACTTCATCTTACATCTATTTAACATTTACCTTGCTATTCTTGCCTAAGCAAAAAGGCAGATCCATTAGAAGGAGGAAAAAGAATAGCATGGATATCGCTACTCTTGTCGTCGTAGGGCTCGTAATTGTAGTTGCGCTTACGTTCGACTTCACGAATGGCTTCCATGACACAGCCAACGCCATGGCTACTTCAATTGCCACAGGCGCCCTGAAGCCAAAAACTGCGGTTATTGCAGCTTGGTACGTTGAACCTGATCGGTGCATTTCTTTCAACGGAGGTTGCAAACACCATTTCTGGTGGTTTGATTAATGAACAGGCAGTAACCATTGCACCGGAATTCATTTTGGCAGGTTTGTTAGGTGCGATTATTTGGAACCTACTAACATGGTTGGTCGGTCTTCCTTCTAGCTCTTCTCATGCTTTGTTTGCGGCTTAGTAGGCGCTGTTATTGTGGGCGCAGGCACCCAGGGCGTGAACTTCTTTGCCGTAATTACTAAAGTGCTTCTACCAGCTCTTATTTCTCCTGTTGTAGCTGGCTTGGCAGCATTCTGTGCGGTAAAGCTTATTTACTTTATTGTTAAGCAGTTAGATGAAAAGTACATCGAAAATGGCTTCCGTCATGGCCAGACGGTAACGGCTTGTTTGGTAGCTTTGTCTCACGGTACTAACGACGCTCAGAAGACCATGGGTATCATTACGCTTACCTTGATTGCAGTTGGTATTCAGCCATCTGGTTCTGATCCTCAATTGTGGGTAATTGCCGTATGCGGCTTGGCCATTGCTCTTGGTACTTACATGGGCGGTTGGCGCGTTATCCGTACGCTTGGTAAGGGCTTGACCGAGATCAATACCCCTCAGGGTTTTGCAGCTGAAGCAAGCTCTGCAACCACTATCTTAGTTTCTTCTCATTTAGGCTTTGCTCTTTCTACTACCCAGGTATGCTCCGGTTCCATCATCGGTGTAGGACTTGGCAAGAAGGGCAACGAAGTTAACTGGGCAGTAGCGGGTCGCATGTTAATTGCTTGGCTTGTTACGTTCCCTGCTGCAGGCATTATTGCTGCAGCGGCATGCTCGGTTGCAAAGATTAATGTTTTTGGTACTGCAGCCGTAGTTATCGCGGCAGCCATTATCGCCATCATTATCTTCCGCTTAGCACGTCGCAATCCTGTTAACTCCACCAATGTTAATGAGGGCACGGAAGTTAAGCTTAACCTTGACAACACTCAGACGGCAGCAGCGTAAGGAAGGAGAATACTATGGAAGAAGTAATTAGTTTTCTTACGGTGTTGATCGTTGCCGTAGTTATTGCGGGCGGAATTGGCACTATGTATGCCACCGGTTTGCGTCTTTGGGCGCGCAGCACGGCAGCAGAGCAGGAAGGTCACGGCTTCATGGGTGCACGTATTGCATCGGTTGCCTGCTTTGTGGCCTGCGTTGTTGTAGTGCTCTTTGCGCTTTGGCTTATGATTCCTCTGTTCCACTAAGTGCTAAGAAAGGTTGACTGAATACCATGAAAAATATTCTTGTTGGTATTGATGGCAGCGAACGTAGCCAGCGTGCGTTGGAGTGGCAGCTGCCTTAGCAGACAGAGAAGAAGGCGCAACACTTACCCTGCTTGCTATTATCGATCCTGGATCGGTTCGTTTGGCTGGTTCGGATGAAAAGATTTTGCAAACTGCTGTCGACAATGTTTTAGGAACGGCACAGGAACATCTTACAGAAAAGTACTCCAACCTTACCGTGCAGGTAACCGTTGGAAGGGGCGATGTTGTTGAGGCTCTTATTGCAGCAGCCGATGATTACGACATTGTTGTATTAGGTTCGCATCACAACAAGACCGTAGGCGAAAAAGTATTTGGCGCTAAGGGTCTTCGCGTTGCTTCTGCGGCAAGCGTTGCTACGGCGGTAATTCCTTCTGACTATGCAACTGATCGTTGTGCAAAGGGAATTGTAGTAGGAGTAGGCCCAGATGACACCAGCAACGATGCGGTTGTTTTGGGTGTTAACATGGCACTTGCTTTTGATGAGCCTCTTGAGCTTGTTAGTGCATGGGGCATCCCAACGCTAATTTCTCGCACTGCAGAAGTGATGGGTGGCGGACTTCAGCCTGTAGGGGAAATGTTTCAGCGTAAACTTGATACGCTTATTTCCCAGATCAAAGAAGCTCATCCCGATATCGAGGTAACGGGTCGTGCGGTAGAAGGAGCTTCTCCTGCGCAGGTAGTAATGGAATGTAGCGAAGGTAAACGTATGCTTTTGCTGGGCACCCATGCTCGTTCTCGAGTGAGCCGTGCTTTGTTTGGCTCGGTAACGTTTGGTGTTCTTTCCCGCTTGGAGGTACCCACTATTGTGGTTCCTGAAAAGAACGCTGAATAATTCCTGTTCTAAAGAAAAGTGATTGCAAAGGCCAGCTGCCTGTTCAGCTGGCCTTTGTTTTAGGAAGGATAGTTACCTACGGCGGCTCTACCCAAAGAATCCATCAATCAAAAGTATGCAAATCAATCAGTCTCTAAATAGGACGCGGTGAAAGGCCCTCAAATTGGGTTGATAAAAAGCATTGTTGAAAAGGCAAATAATCACCTTAAATACCCGATTTATGGGGTCAAATGGGTGATGCGAGATTACCCACTATTTGACATAATGTTACATAATTCTTGTTACTTCGTTCTGCTGAAATGCGAGGAACTGTCATGATAAAGAAAATAATAAGCACCTTGCGCAATGATTTTCTGCCTCGGTCTTTTACCTATCGCGGCTTATGCTGTCGAGGGGGGGTCACACTGAAGACACTGTAACAGGGCCTGCGACCCTGGCGGCTGCGCCGAGCGGACAGGAACTTTATGTAGGTGATGTGCAAATATCTTCCACCGGCTACTGGACGACGGGCAGCGATGGAACTGTCACAAGCGCAGGTAACACGCAGCCTGGGGACAACTATATCCACTATAACGCAAATGACAATATCCTGACCTTGCACAACGCCACCATTAAAAAAGGATTGGCTTATGATCAGAATACTCCAGCTGGCTCAACCATCCATGCTCGGCCATTGGGGTGCTCAATCAAAGCGGAGATGCAGAGCTGACCGTCCAGTTGGAGGGCAGCAATACGATAGACGAAGTCAGCACGGGGATTTATGTTCATTCCTCAGGGGGCGGGGCCGCCTTGTCCATCACGGGCAACGGCACTTTGGTTATTGACTCAACCTTTTGTCCAATCCAAGTTATTAGCTTCAACGGTAATGCTGCCCTGAGCATCGAGAACGCGAAGGTCACAGCCACAAGTTCCTATTACAATGGCGTTACCGTGCAGAGCGGTAATAGCGAAAACTCAAGCGCATCACTCACCTTGAATGGCGGCAGTCTGACCGCTACAGCATCGTCGGCGAATGTTTCAGGAATTAGTCTCTCGGTCGGCGCCGATGGAACCGGTGACTGCACGCCCACAGTCACCGTCAGCAACAACGCCATCGTGCGCGCCAAAGGCAGTGCCGGTGGAATTACGAGTAATTCTTCTACTGGGGTTCAGTACGGAACAGGTAGTAATAGTACCGGCGGCATCGTCTGGAACGGCAGTAACGGCACCGTGTACGGTAATGTGACCTTAAACGAGAGTCTCACCATTAACCAGGGTGAAAACCTGACCATCCCTGAGGGGTCTACCCTCAACACCAACGGCAACCTGACCAACAACGGCACCATCGTGGATGCGGGCGGCATACTGACAGGTGACCCGGGCGGCATCATTGTCACCGCTCCCGCCATCACTACCGAAAGCCTGCCTGACGGCACGGCGGGGCAATCTTACACTGCGACGCTGGAAGCCACCGGTAACAATATTACATGGAGTGCCAGCGATTTGCCTGCAGGGTTGACGTTGGACGCCGACACAGGCGCAATCACCGGCACCCCTACCACGGATGGACAATTTCAGGTTACCGTCACCGCCACCAACAGCGTCGGCAACATCGACCGAACCTATACACTGAACATCAAACCGGCTACAGTTTCTGTTACCGGCCTGAAGCTGGATAAAGACAGCCTAACCTTACAGGAAAACGGCAGTGATATCCTGACTGCTACAGTGGAGCCTGCTGATGCCACTAATAAAGCTGTAACTTGGGCAAGCAGTGACAATAATATTGCTACAGTAAGCGAAGATGGAACAGTGACTGCTATAAACGCGGGCACCGCCACGATTACCGCCACCGCTGCAGACGGCAGTGGAATTAGCGCTTCCTGCAACTTGACAGTAACGCATGGCAATATGATACAAACGCCAAAGAAAAGATGCCACCTGCACAGTGGATGGAACCGAGGAATACTGGACATGCGAAATCTGCGGTAAGCATTTCAGCGACGAGGAAGGTAAGATGGAGATAGAGCTTTCCGATACGGTAATCTCTAAATTAGGACATTCTTATGGAGAACCGGTCTGGATCTGGTCAGAGGATGGAAAGAGCTGCACCGTAACCTTTACCTGCGTAAATGATGCATCGCACGTGGAAACTCTTGCAGCAACGATAACCTCAAAAGTAAAGACACCAGCTACCTGCACAGAAAAGGGCATTACGGAATACAGTGCGTCAGTAAGCTTTAACGGAAACACGTATACCGATATTAAAGAAGTAGCCGATATTCCCGCTACAGGCCACCACTACATAGAGGGAAAGTGTTCTGTTTGCGGTGCAATTGAAACAACTGCCACCGTACCCAATACCGATAACTCACAAGAAGGTATGGATAACGTGGATGCAAACAATAAAGCTCTTCCAGAAACCAGCGATTCAACACTTCCATTAGCGGTAGTGGCGTTGATTTTGGGTGTAGGGGCAATCACGGGAATCATGATAGCGCTACGAAACATGAGGCAATAATAAGAGGGGCGTAAGCCCCTCTTTAGATGTTTGTTAAAGCGTGGTACGTGCGGTAGGTAAGAACACCACATAAGACGAGCCACTTGTGGCAGCTATGGCTGCGCGCGCCGTACTTCCCATTGATCGGCAACATAAAAGCGCCGTTTGTTTTCGCAAACTGTTAAGGTAATGCGACCAGCGTTGACCAGGTATATCAGATGAGCCAGGGTTTCTCCCAGTGAATAAAACTTTTGGTCGATGGTCCATTCGTCCCAATTAGGGTGCTTCCAAGAGGCGCTTCGTGCAATGTCGATAAGACTCGCATGGCCATTTGCAACCAGCTCATAGAGCTCTTCGAGGCGATCTTTGTGGAAGGCTTTCAAAAAATCGACGCGCTGTGCAACGCCTGTAAAGGGTTTTCCGTGACCAGGCAAAATAAGGTCTACATCCAGATCACGTATCTTATCAAGACTATTGAAAAATTCCTTTAAGGCGTCGTAGGAAGTAATCCAACTCATAATGCTTGGGGTAATGCGCTCCAACACATGATCCCCTGCAATAAGAATTTTCAGGGTGGGTTCATAGAGGCAGATATGCCAATCATCATGACCGGGTGTGGTGATTACTTGGAAACGATACGACCCATTCCGGTAGACATCGCCATCAGCTAAGTAGAACAAGTCGGTTGATTTTTAAGAGGCAACAATTCAGCGCTTACCCGATAGGTGTTAGCATCGCGTTTTTGCATGCTTCGTCCATATACCTTATCGGGACGAAGAAGGTGCCCGATCAGGGGATTAAAGACAGGAGATTGGATGTTCATGAGGTTTTGCACTTCTTGAAATGAATGCATGTTGGCATAAATTCGCATCCAACGACGCCAAATGCGATCAAGATTGCTGGTGTGGTCGGGATGAGAATGGGTAAGGACTATTTCAACCGATTCCCAGTCACGCCCTAAGGCATGAAGCGCATTTTCAAGTGCGGCTTCACAGTCGGGATGATCGAAACCTACATCGATTATGGTGGTTTTGTCTTCACTGAGAACGAAGTAGGAATTTAAAAACTCTAAAGGATTATCGGGTAAAGGAACAGGTACACGATAGATCCCCGGAAAGAGTTGTTCCATTTTGCCGTAATTGTATTGGTCAAGATACTTTGCAGCCACGAGCTCCCCCTAACAGCACGATTCTGCGAACATCTACACACTAACAAATTACTTCATTGTTGCGTTAGGATGAAGGAGATGAATTGACGAAAGGGTAAAGAATGTCATTAATCGAAAGTGTCTTTGATGATATGCATTGCCATGTGGGTTTTATGAGCAACCCTTGTCAATTTGCCCGCGAAGCAGAAAAAGCACAAGCGCATGTGTTGGCTGCTAGTGTAACTCCCCAGGATTATCTTCGGTTGTCTGCGACGTTGTCCGAAGGGTTGCCTGAAGTGTCGGCTGCGGTGTCGCCCGAAGCGCTTGACGTATCTTCTGCGGTGTCGCCCGAAGCGTCGTCCGAAGTGGCTGAAATAGCTCCCGGGGTGTCGCCCGAAACGTCGTCCGAAGTGCTTTCTTGTCAGTATGCGAAGGGAACAAGCAGCAAACGCTTTACTTTTGTTCACTCGGGTTTAGGCATTCATCCTTGGTGGATTCCTGAAGATAAGGAAAACGTTAATCAACTGCTCAACGACTTTGATGGGGCCTTTTCTGGGACGAAAGTTATTGGGGAAGTAGGGCTAGACTTTTCTCGTCATCATCTTCACGCTGCTGAAAACCAAAAGGAAGCGCTTTCCTTTATCTTTCGTCGTTGCGCCGATCGAGGCGGTTTCGTTTTGTCTCTTCACTGCGTGCAAGCGTATTCGGAAATGTTTGATCTTTTTAAGCAAACTAAGGTGTTGTCCTGCTGCACGGGTATTTTTCATTGGTTTTCAGGGTCGTCGCAAGACTTATGCAGGCAATCGAGAGTGGTTGTTACTTTTCGATAAGTAAGCGAATGCTTTCATCTAAACGAGGAAAAGAATACGTAAAAGCAATACCGGAGGATCGTCTCCTTCTTGAAACCGATGCGCCTCATGTTTCCATTCAAGATGAAGCAATTCCGGTAACTTCTTGCTCTTTTGAGCAGGTGCAGGAAGAGCTGCAGGAAACCTTTCGTCTGTTAGCTGAATTGCGGAACCAGGATTCGTGCCATCTAGCTGCTGTTATTAAGAAAAACGCTCAACGAGTACTTAGTTTGAAATAGTTCATAACAAAATTTGAAGGAATTGAACAGGTTCATAAAGCGTTATCATCACAAGTATGGAAAATGCGCTTATAACAGTAGCTTCTTTGACTACTATCATCATCCTAGGGGTGGTGATGCCTCGTATTATCAAAATTCCTCATGTATTTATCGATATACTGTCGAAGATTGTCTTCAATATCACAGTTCCTTGCGCAATCTTTTATGCCTTTGTAACGTCGGAATTCAATCCCTCGCTCATTATGCTTGTGGGCGTCGGCTTTTTATGTTGCTTTATTCCATGGTTTGTTGCCATGCTGATTACTTGGCGTGAAGATCGTGATCATAAGGTCTTCATGATGTGCAACATATCGGGATACAACATTGGTAATTTTGTGCTGCCTTTTGCTATGACGATGTTTCCTTCGCACACTATCGTTGCGATTTGCCTTTTTGATGCTGGAAATGCGCTTATGACTAACGGTGGCATCTATCCATTTACAAGCGCTCTGGTGGAGAAGGGCACCTCTCTGGCGGGGCGAATTTTATTGGCTTTGCAGCGCCTTATAAAGTCTGTTCCGTTCGATCTCTATGCGTTATTGGTAATTCTTGCTGTAGCGGGAGTGCAAATTCCCGAACAGGCAGCTACGTTTATTCAGCCAATTGCGGAAGCAAATTCGTTTCTTGCCATGTTGCTTTTGGGCTTGATGGTCAATTTTTCTATTGATCACAGCAAGATTGGCCAGTTGGTTCGTATCGTGTTATGCCGCTTTATTTTGTCGGGTCTTCTTTGTGTTGCGGTGTTTATGCTGCTGCCGTTTGATTACGAAACGCGCCTGGTCGTTGCGGCAATGTTGTGGGCACCCGCTGCAGGCTTGGCCCTGTGTTCACCATGTGGCTTAAAGGCGACGAGGCTTAGCTGGCTTGGCTAATGTAGTAACCGTTATAGCAGGTGTCATAGCGATGAGCGTTTTGGCAGTCATGCTTTTTTAGTTGTATTTCCGTGACGAAGAAATTAAGAATGAGTGAAGAGTAAGTGGATACTCTTTAAGATTTTCCGAGTGCTTGATAGCTTGATAGAGCAAAGGAGGCACTTTGGTGACAGACTCTAAAAAACAGACTACACAAACCGAAAAACAGATTGCGCAAGCCGAAGAACGGGCAGCGGAAGCAGAAAAACGGGCTGTTCAAGTCGGAAAACAAGATGCGCAAGCAGAAATACAGGCTGCGCAAGCTGGAAAGCATAATGCGCAATCTGAGCAAAACGAAGCAGAAAAATCTTCTATTGATGGCACTACTATCCAAATTTCTCCTGAACAGGCGGCGCCGTCGGTGGGTACGGGAAAATCGCAGGGGTTTTTCCGTGGACTGTTCGACGACCTATCGATGGCGCAGGTCATTGCTGGTGCTCTAGCTGCTGCGACGGTATTCTTGCTTTCTTCTGTTATTGGTGTTGCCGGATCCCTTATTGGCGCGGCAATTGGCTCGGTAATTTCTGCCGTTTCTTCTCAGGTATACAAGAAAGCGCTTTCGGCTTCCGCGGATAAATTGCGTGACGCAAGCTCCACAACACCCCTTGGCGGGTCTGACGATATTTCAGGCGAAGCAGCTGCTGGCAAGAAGGCGCAGGTGGACGAAGGCGGAGGACAGTCGCTTACCTCGCCGATGGAAACCTCAGCGATTTCCGATGCAACTCGAGTGATGAACGCGAACGACATTCGCTATGCTTCTTCTTATAATCAAGGTGAAGATCCTGCCCTTAAACGCGCGCATGCACGACGCGGCAGAAAGGCAAAAGTACAGCGTCAGGTTTTAATCGTTTCGGTTGTTTCTTCTCTGGTTGCAATTGTAATTTGCGCGTGCGTGATTACCTTTGCTACACAAGGTGAAGGCATTGGGACTAAAACTGATCCAATTTTGCCTTCAATTACCAGCCAAAGTCACTCATCGCATTCCAGCAGTGCTGCTGATTCTTCCGATCAGGAAACAGAAGGAAGTGCCTCTACCTCTGATTCGTCTTCGGATAATGCGACTTCTTCTAATGATGAAACAACGCAGGGTTCTGGAAGCACGAACAATCAGGGTTCGACAGGCGATTCAAACACAACGGGAGGTTCGAATAATTCGGGGAACCTCTGGAGGGTCGGATACCACTGACGGCTCGGGCTCTGGTTCCGAATCGGGAACGGGGTCGGGCAGCTCGGATAGCGGACAGACAGGCGGTGGCTCAAATACGGGCTCTGGATCAAGTTCAGGCTCAGGATCGGGGGCTACGGATTCGGGTTCAGGGAATACGAACTCAGGCTCTTCGAGCAACTAAGGCGTAAGTCGAATCTCCTGTCTAGGGCGAAAGGTTTGCGGTGTCTCTCAAATTCAAAATTTCCGAGCGATAGGCAGAAACGCTTATCTCATCGGTCTGTTCTTTGGGATGAAAAGGGTAATAATGATTCCCAAAAGGGCAATTGCGGTAACACAAAGCATGACGACTGAAGTCCAAAATAGTCGCCTATGAGGCCAAAAACGGGAGTCATTAATCCACCAATGCAAACCATAACGCCAAATGATAGGCCTGATGCCATTCCTAAGTGATGGGGAACAAAACTCTGTCCCATTGCGACTGCCGAAGGATAGGAAATGTCGCAGGTGAGAGCAAGAAACGCAATGAGAATGAGTGCTACGATAAGCGAACCATTGAAGGCAAAGATGACCACCTCGATTGCAACGCAGGCGTAGGACACAATAATGAGCTTCTTTGCTCCAAGCAGCTGTCCCGCCCATCCCGAGGCGATAGTTCCGACGGCGCATACTAAAGCAAAAAGCGAAATAACCGATGATGCAAATGCTTCTTCTTGCCCCAAGTTATATACCAAGAACAAGGGGATAAACGACAGGAACGCATAATACATAATGGAGCGACAAGAGATAGCGCCCATAACGAATCCGAATCCTACCCAATTGTCCTGGTAGAGGCTTTCGTCGCTAGACTGCTTATCGGGGTTGCTATAGCTCAGCAATGCTTTATTTTGAGAGAGCAGTATGGCGGCACAGAGGGTGGACGGAATAATAAAAATAAGCGTACCGGGAAGACCCCATAAGGTAATAGCTGCGGTGGCAACTAAGGTCCAAAGGTAAAACCGAGTTTTCCTCCTACGGCGAAAATACTCATTCCTTTGCCTTTTTGCTCGCCTGCGGTTAGATTTCCTAAGCGACCTCCTTCGGGGTGGAACATTGCAACGCCAATACCACTTAACATGCTGATGCCATAATTAGCGGATAGTTCGGCAGTACTCCCACTCCTGCCATGCCGATACCTGCAAGGAAGATGCCTGCCGCCATAAGCCAAGGACGTGGCTTCTTGTCGCCGAGCCATCCGAAGAGAGGCTGAATAATGGCAGATGCTGCGTTGGATGCCAAGAGAAGTGCTGTGACTTCAGCGTAGGAATAACCGTTATGCAGGACCAAAAAAGGAATTACGGCAACTAAGGCGCCTTGGTTTAAGTCATCGCAAAGATGCGCGATCATCATAAGGTAGCTGTATCGGCGATCGTGCTTGGGTTTGTTCAAGTTTGGCCGAGAAAGGTTTTCACTATCTTCCGTTGTGGATATCGAGTGAGGAGTTTTTGACATGCGATACTCCCGAAATAATGAGGTTTAGATACGGTATTGATACTACGCTATTCTGCAGGAGAAATATCATGCGTTTTGCGCATTGGAATTGGTGAATTAATGAATAGCGCTCTTGCTTTGCCGAAGCTGGGTTTCGCGGGGAGATAGTGCGAAGTTGCCTTCTTGTAATGAAGAATAGGCACCGAAAACGGTATGATAGTAGGGTAAAAAGACAGTAAGGGATTAAACATGGGTCTTCTTGTTCGGATGCTACAATCTTTGCCTTTGGTGATCGTTCTTATTATTTTGGCGATCGTCATCTATTTTGTGGTGTCTTGGATGCATTCGCCAACAAAAGCAAAAGAGGTACTCATCCAGTTCTTTACCGTAATTTCCCTTATTATTTCCGCATTTTTCCTCCTTGCCAGTGCGTATGCTTTTCTCGAGTCAAACGTCCCCGTTCTTGAGATCACGGTGCCTTTCTTAATAGTGGGAGTGCTTGCGCTTATCATCACACGCATTTGCCGCTGGCGTTTTGTGAAGCATCATCCGCATTACAAAGATAAAAGCATGCACGTACGTTTTCTGTAAGGTGTGTTTTCGGCTGGTTTACGTTTTCGGCTGGTTTGCGAATCTTTGCGAACAAGGCTAGCGCTGTGTATTTAGCTCAGATTCTCAGGATTGGGCTGGTCTGGTTAGGCTTTTCAAATCAGACAAGGTCCTTGGCGCTAGCTAGCTCGGTGAATCCAGCTTAGGTGCTTGATCTTGCGGCTAGGCTTGGCGAACTTTAACCGAGCGCCGTATCCAGAATCATCATCAGAACAAATCCGAAAGCAAGTGCAATTGCACCAACATTGGTGTGTTTGCCGCTTTGCGTTTCGGGGATAAGCTCTTCTACTACCACGTACATCATTGCCCCTGCGGCGAAGGCAAGAATGTAGGGAAGCGCGGGGGTCATTGTTCCTATAAAGGCAATCATGAGAAGCGCGCCGAGGGGTTCCACCACTCCAGAAAGGAATCCATACAGGAAAGATTTTTTGCGCGAGAGTCCGCAAGACAGAAGAGGGGTAGAAATAATAGCCCCTTCAGGAACGTTTTGTATCGCGATACCCACGGTAAGAGCCACAACTCCTGCAAGGGTAATGCTTGCTTCCCCGGTAAGAAAACCCGCCAGAACAACGCCTACTGCCATGCCTTCGGGTAGGTTGTGAAGAGCTACCGCAAAGATGAGCATAGTAGGGCGTTTCATTGTGCTTTTAAGCCCTTCAGGCTCTGCGCTGTCGATATGCTGATGAGGCAGAAAATGGTCGAAGAGCAGGAGAAAGCCCATACCAAGAAGAAATCCTAGGGCGGCAGGCACCCAGCCGACAACTTGTTGTTCTTCGGCCATCTCAATAGCGGGCATCAAGAGACTCCAAATAGATGCCGCAATCATAACGCCTGCTGCAAAGCCTAATAAGATTTTTTGCAGCAAGTCGTTCATTTCTTTTTTTTAAAAAGAAAGCAAACGCAGAACCAACGGTTGTGCCTAGGAGGGGCAGGGTTAAGGCTATGAGAATACCAAGCGTTGTTTCGTTCATCGATTTTCCTGCCGTTACCCTAAGGCAATAAGTTGCTCAATGCGTAGCACGAGGGCAGCGGGATTTACCGAAGGGAAATCTGCCGTAGCTTGTGCGAACTCTTCAGCGGTTTCTCCTTCAGGCTTTACTAAGGAAAGCTTCATACGCGCTCCAGCGTAACGCTGCTGCTTTTCGGTGGCATCTGCATGGGTGACTTCATAGACACCCCACGCTTGGCCTGTCCGCTCGAGGTTTTGGCGGGTTCGATTCGGTGCTAAGAACATAATAAGGTGAGTTTCATCGAGTAGGCGCGGTACGAAGATCGCAGCATCGGGGCTTCCGTCTTCGTTGGTGGTTGCCAAAACAAAAATTCCTTCCATTTTGGCAAGTGATGCTCCTAATTCTTCGACAGTGAAGTTGGTGAAGTGGTTTGTGCTTGCATCGGGGACAGGCTGGGGTCGCGCGCGCTGGATGCCGTGTTGCCTGCAGGCTGAGATCCCGCATCGCCGGACGCCGCGTCGGCTTGCAATGACGCGCCGCCTGCAGCTGAGCTGCCGCGTCGCCGGACACCGTGCCTGCTGCAGGCTGGGATCCCGCATCGCTGGACACTGCACCCTTTTTCTGCTTGAGCGCATGGCAAACATCCGCCATTTCATCAATCATTTCATCGAATTGAGCAAGAGCTTTCGTTATAGGAAGCGTACTCATCATATCTACGCCTGCTCCGCGAAGAAGCTCAATAGGCGGCTTAGAGCTACCACCTTTTAAGAAGTTCAGGTAGTCGTCACGTTCCTGAGTGCCGCCTTCTAAAATACGTTGCGAAAGTGCGATGGCAGCTGCGAAGCCCGTTGCATACTGATAGACATAGAAGCAGTAATAAAAATGAGGAATGCGCGCCCATTCGAGAGCGATTTCATCATCGACCACAATAGAGCTTCCAAAATAGTCCTCATTCAATTTGCGGTAAATCTCACAGAGAGCATCTGCGGTAATTCCTGCTCCTTGTGCGGTAAGTTCGCTTACTTTGAGTTCGAATTCTGCAAACATGGTCTGACGATAAAGCGTTGCGCGGAATTGTTCCAAAAAGTGATTAAGGAAGTATGCGCGCTCGCGTTCGTTTTTCGCATGCTCTAAGAAATAATGGGTGAGAAGCGCTTCGTTGCAGGTTGAAGCAACTTCAGCAACAAAGATTACGTAATCGGAATAGCAACTGGGTTGGTTTTCGCACGAGAGATAGGTGTGAATAGAGTGGCCCATCTCATGAATAAGGGTGAAGACATCATCCAGTTTGCCCTGGAAGTTCATAAGGATAACGGGATGCATGCCGAATCCGCCGGCCGAATAGGCGCCACTGCGCTTTCCTGGTGTTTCGTATACATCAACCCAGCGTTCAGAAAGACCCTTACGAACAAGGGAAAGGTAATCTTCGCCGAGGGGCTTAAGTGCTTCAAGGATGATCTCGCATGCTTCTTCGTAGGTAAACGTCAGGTCGATATCATCTACGATTGGCACATATAAATCGGAAAAACGGAGCTCTTCAACCTCAAGTAACTCTTTTCTTAAGGCAACATATTTGTGAAGTGCGGCGAAGTTTTCGTGAACGGCTTCGATCAAGTTCGTATATACCTCAGTGGGCACCTCGTTGCCATCGAGCGCGCTTGCAAGCATAGAGGGATATTTTCGCGCGTCGGAATAAAACTTGAGTTGTTTGTTTTGAGCACCGAGCGTTGCGGCAAAGGTGTTACGGAACTGTTTGTACGTTGCATAGAGCGAATGGTAAGCATTTTCGCGCAAGGTTTTGTCGGTAGACATCATTAAAGGAACGTAGCTTCCGTGGGTAACTTGATGTGCATCGCCTTTTGAATCGAGAGCATCTTCGAACGTAAGGTCAGCATCGTTGAGTAAAGAAAATACCTTTTCAGGCTGACTTGCCATATCTCCTGCGCTTGCGAGCAATTGCTCTTCTGCGGGACTGAGCACGTGGGCGCGGCGACGAAAGATAACGTCAAGAGCGCGACGATAGAGTTCCAGATCGGGACACTGTTGATAAAAATCGTCCATGCGGGTTTCGCTAAGCGATAAAAGCTCGGAGGCAAACCAAGAACAAGCGCTTGATATGCTGACATAAAGCGACATAACTTGACTGGAATAGTCCTGATAAAGGCTCGCGCGGGTGTCTTCGTCTGCTTTGCGGTTTGCGTAGTTGATAAGTTTGCTTAGCTCGATGCTTACTTCGTCATCGAATTGGAGGTATTCAAGAAGCGTTTCAGGCGCTTGCGAAATACGTCCCTTAAATGCGAGGTACTTTTCGGGATACGTTTTTGCTTTTTCGAGAGCAACTAAAAATGTTTCATCGGTTTCAAAGATGCTGGTTAGGTCCCAACGGTATTGTTCGCTAATTTCATCACGAGAAGAATAAAGTGTCATAGTGTGTCTCCTTGTTTGTTTTCGGAGACAATACTACGTCAATTAGAGGGGCTTCGTTGCTTGAATTTGCCTAACCGTTAAAACCACAAGGCTTGCAAGCAAATGCGCGCCTGTAAGCTTGTAAGCACGCGCCGTCGAATCAAGTGGGTGCTATTGACAAAGGCGGCGCTGTTGATACAAGCCATTATCGTAAAAGTGCAGTTTTCGATAATAGCCGCGCGTCCCAATTGCGCTGATTACATTGAGGTGAGTATAACCACTTCGAGAAGCAATTTCGCAAGCTTTTTCTACCAGCTGAGTTCCTAGACCGTGATGCTGGGCACCTGCTCCTTGCTTAGCTAGTTTGGCGACACGACCATAAACGTGCACTTCGCGAATCATCGCCTCTCCTTCGGCGAGAGGGGATTCTGGCAAGGCAGTAGCAAGGCGCTGAGGGCACCTTGATGGGGTAGTGAAAGGCGCAGGAATCCTGCAATTTTTCCTTCGGGAGTTACCCATTGAAGGAAGTGTTCTGCGGTGACTGTGGTTTCGTAGCTTACGATTTCGAATCGAAGAGTACTTGGATCAGTATCTGTCAGGCTGACTTCGCGATGGCGAATTTCTTTCGTACTGAGCTTCTCGGTGTCGATACGGTTTTCGACTAATTGTCGCAGATTAACCTTCTTGTTTCCCGCGACAATATCGGGCGCAGAGATGTCTCGGATCATTCGAGAAATGCGAGTAAAAGAAGGAGTTGCGCACGTATCAGCTACCAGTACCTCGATTAACTCTTTTTCCGAATAAGGCTTCCAGGTGTGATCCTGGTAATGCGCGCAAAGGCCCGTTCCATCCACAAGAACGCAAGGTAGAGCTTTATTTCGTCTGGCTGAAATGGCTTGCCTTCAACGAGGTGCAGATAGTCTTGTTTATCCGATTCGGGCGTTGCTCCTAAGAGATTGACCATGGCGTGAATATGGGTTTTAAAGCCAAACAAACGAAGTGTTTCAAAAAGCGCTTTGAATTTGGGCGTTGGTAGTGGGCCGATTGTTTTGCTTGCGTACGTGTTCGTCGAGGCTCTGTATTCCCATTTGCACCTTAGTGCACCCTAAACGACGAAGCGTGTAGGCATGGTGCGGGGTGATTCTCTCGGGGCGTGTTTCTATTACCAGTCCTACCACGCGATGGTGGGCTGTTTCGTTTGTGTGATGTTCGGTCTCGAGCTCTTCCCAGGTAGCCGATTGCCAAGTCGCAACGGTTTTCCAAGCTTTACTGGTGGCGTAGTGGAGGTCGAATGCTTGGTTGTAGGATAGCTCTTGGTTAGCTATGCGCTCCTGCAGGGGAGCAACTTGCTTTTTGAGGGTTGCCACATCGCTCGAAATTCCAGCATGCTCATACTGCGCGCGTCGTTCAGCAATGTTATTTTGAGCTTTTGAACCGTCGTTAAGAGCGCGAAACAGTTCGCGAACAAACCAAATCTGGTAGGCAAGGGATAATCGCTCCAAGTGCCACCAAGAATAATGAGTTCCACTTTATCGGTGATATGACCCATCTCGGTGAGTGCCTTTAGGCGCGCCGCTACCTGAAGGTAGGGATCAAAAAAAGTGCGCTCTGCCCTTTGGCATGCTGGTTCGTCGGATAAATAGCTTTTTGGCATCCGAAGATCGTTCGGGCAATATAAGCAATCGCTCGAACATTTCCAGGGTTTCGTAAGTACGGTAATAGTGGCAACGCCAGATGCAGTACGGCGTGGCTTCATCTGAAGGGTGCGTTCAATTCGACGTTGCTGCTCTTCGGTGAAATTCCAACACGCCCAATGTTCGGGATCGTTGCGTTTAACATCAAGGTAGTAGGCAATAAGATGGCGTTTCGATAAGGGGCGCGCAGGGTTGATTTTCGCGCCGGTCTTATCGAGGGTTTGAGGGGCTGGTTCGCGATCCGCTGGCGCTTCAGCCGTCGCAGCTGTGCGAGCGCGACTCTCTTCAGTCGCTGCCCGAGCGCGCTCCTCTTCTAAGATGCGTTTATTGTTGCGATTGATAACTTTTGTTAAAGCCTTGTCGTCTAGGTATTCAATCGTTTTGAGTTGTTCTGCTATGTCTAAGAGTGCTTTTTCCATGTCAGCGATTATAAAGGTAGATAAGTAAATGAGCTTTCACGAAGTATAAAACTCTTAAGAACCTTACCCGAAAAAGGCTTCGGGTGTCGTATCATAGAGACGTCTGTTTTAACTATCATTTCCACTACGAAGGGTAGGATTCATGGTCTCTCGCATCTATGTTGAGAAGAAGCCCGGTTTCGACGTTGAGGCGCAGCAACTTCTGCAAGAGTTGCATACGGTTATAACCGAAGGACTGCCTCAGGCAATCAAATTGCGCATCATAAATATGTATGACGTTGAGGGCATCACAGATGAGCTGTTTAATCAGTGTGTTCCTACGGTATTTAGTGAACCTCAAGTAGATAACGCTTCTTTCGAGCTTCCCGTTGAGGCGTCTTGATGGGAGCGGCAGGTAGCGGTGAAGGCGTTCTCGAAGTGCCTGAAGGTGTTTCGCTTTTTGCAGTGGAGCCACTTCCGGGCCAATTTGATCAGCGTGCCGATTCTGCGAGCGAATGTATTCAGCTCATTTCTCAAGGGGAGCGCCCCACGGTTCGCTCTGTGAAGATCTATGTGCTCGAGGGCTCCCTTTCGGATGAGGCGCTTGAAGCCATTAAGCATTACGTAATCAACCTATTGAATCGCGTGAGCTTCGTTGGCGCTGCGCGATACGCTTGCTATGCAGATTCCTGAACCTCAGCCAGTTGAAGTGGTTGAAGGATTTATCGACCTTGACGAAGCGGGTCTGCGCAATTCTTATCCGACCGTGGTCTTGCAATGGACTTGGCAGATATTACGTTTTTCCAGAAGTATTTCCGCGAAACCGAAAAGCGCAATCCTACCATTACCGAGATTAAAGTTGTGGATACGTATTGGTCTGACCATTGTCGCCACACTACGTTCGGTACGGAACTCACCAACGTTGAAATTGACGACGAAGTGGTCAAGCTTGCCTTTGATAAGTATTTAGCAATGCGTGCCGAGTTAGGGCGCGAACATAAACCGGTGTGCTTGATGGATATGGGAACCATCGGCGCTAAGTATTTGCGTGCTCATGGCGGTTTGCAGAATCTGGATGAATCCGAAGAAGTCAATGCATGCACAGTGAAGTGCAAGGTGGATGTAAACGGAGAAGAGCAGGACTGGCTGTTCTTGTTCAAGAATGAACTCACAATCATCCTACCGAGATTGAGCCTTTGGTGGCGCAGCTACCTGCGTTGGTGGCGCGATTCGCGATCCTTTGTCGGGTCGTAGCTATGTCTATCAGGCAATGCGTGTGACGGGCGCAGGCGATCCGACTGTTCCTGTTTCGGAGACGCTCGAAGGTAAACTTCCCCAGCGTAAGTTGGTAACCACTGCTGCAGCGGGTTATTCGTCCTATGGCAACCAGATTGGTTTGGCAACTGGTCAAGTACATGAACTTTATCACCCTGGATATGTTGCGAAGCGTATGGAGGTTGGCGCGGTAGTTGGCGCAACGCCTGCTGATCATGTTCGTCGCGAAGAGCCCGCTCCGGGCGACAAGATTATTCTTCTTGGTGGTCGCACCGGTCGCGATGGTATTGGTGGCGCAACGGGATCGTCAAAGACACAGAATGTTGAAAGCATCGAAACTTCGGGTGCGGAAGTTCAGAAGGGTAATGCTCCTGTTGAACGTAAAATTCAGCGCTTATTCCGTCGTGGCGAGGCTTGTCGCTTAATCAAGCGCTGCAACGACTTTGGTGCTGGTGGCGTTTCGGTTTCCATTGGCGAGTTGTGCGATGGTCTGCTGATTGATCTTAATCAAGTTCCAAAGAAGTACGAAGGTCTTGATGCACTGAGCTCGCAATTTCTGAAAGCCAGGAGCGTATGTCTGTTGCGCTTGCGGCAGAGGATGTGGATGAATTTATCGGCTACGCTCATGAGGAAAATTTGGAAGCTACCGTTGTTGCTACGGTAACCGAGGAAAAGCGTCTTCGTATGGAGTGGAATGGAGACGCGATTGTTGATGTAAGTCGTGAGTTCCTAGCATCAATGTGCGCCTAAGCATCAAGATGTGAAAGTGCTTCAGTCTGAAACATATCAACCTCAATGGGAGGGCGCTACGTTGTCAGAGCGCATGCAATCGCTCGTAACCGACTTAAACGTGTGCTCCAACAAGGGGCTGGGTGAGCGCTTTGACTCCACTATCGGTGCGGCAACTGTTTTGATGCCTTATGGTGGCAAGAATCAATTGACTCCCGCACAGGCAATGGTTTCGAAGTTCCCAGTAGAGGGAGAAACTACTACGGCAAGCGCTATGGCTTGGGGTTTTAATCCTTATCTTTCGGAAAAGAATCAATTTAAGGGTGCCTATCTTGCGGTAGTGGAAAGCGTTGCGCGCCTGGTGGCAACGGGCTTTACGCGTGATGCTGCTTACCTGTCTTTCCAGGAGTATTTCGAGCGTTTGCGCAATGAACCTGCTCGTTGGGGTAAACCCGCTGCTTCGGTATTGGGCGCATTGATGGCTCAGGTCGATTTGAAGATCGGCGCTATCGGCGGTAAGGACTCCATGTCGGGTAGCTTTGAGGATCTGGATGTTCCTCCGACGCTCATTAGCTTTGCTGTTTCTACGGGCTCGATCGATCGTGTTGTGTCTCCCGAGTTTAAGAAGGCGGGCAGTCGTGTGCTTTGTATTGCTCCGCGCTTCTATGATGAGGATTCGCTTGTTCCCGATGTTGAGGGCTTGAATGCGACGTTTGATTTAATGGAGCGTTTGATCGGGGAAGGCTCAATAGCTGCAGCTGCGACACCTGGCTATGGCTGCATGGCAGAAACTTTGTTCAAGATGTGCGTCGGTAACGGCATCGGCTTGAAGCTTGCTGGTGCGGGCGCGGCAGACGTTGATGTCCAAACAAGCACCGCTGAGCTGGACGACTTGTTCACGCTTGCGTATGGCAGCTTTGTGGTTGAGTTAGCAGAAAGCGCTGATCTTTCTGCAATTCTCGCTGAAGCATCAGATTTGGTGAGCGTCACTGAACTGGGTGAAACTACCGAGTCGTATGTATTTGAAGCATTCGGTGAAGCGCTCGATATGGCGCAGCTCAGGAAGCTTGGGAAGGCGGCATCGAATCCGTATTCCCTTATCGTCACGCAGATAATCAGGTGGAGCAGATTAGCTGGTCTGAAAAGTTGCCATTGATTTGCGACGAGAAATTCGCGAAACCTCGTGTCATTATTCCTGTTTTCCCAGGTACGAATTGCGAGTACGACACAGCGCGTGCGTTTGAACGCGTAGGGGCGGTACCTGAGGTTCTGGTAATTAATAACCTTACGCCTAATGCTGTTATCGAAAGCACGCAGCTTTAGTGAAGGCCATCAACGATTCGCAGATTATTATGCTGCCGGGTGGTTTTTCTGGCGGTGACGAGCCCGATGGTTCTGCGAAATTCATCACGCGTTCTTCCGTGCTCCAGAGGTAACCGAAGCG
>ENA-OQAS01000480-OQAS01000480.1-human-gut-metagenome-genome-assembly--contig:-NODE-480-length-20698-cov-4.948423_pt1 | contig 20698 bp, 27 predicted proteins | sample MGYA00242733_ERZ504523 | MGnify/ENA primary metagenome ERZ504523 (study PRJEB26092, sample SAMD00036239) | human gut metagenome | host: Homo sapiens | study: EMG produced TPA metagenomics assembly of...
CGCAGTTCTACGAGGACGTGGCGCTCACCTGCGGCGCCACCCGCGCATGGGCGCTGTGGCATGTGAAGCTGCGCGTCGCCGCCCGCCAGGTGTTCGGCGGCCTGCGTATCAGCGCCGCCTATGTGTTCGGCACCGCGGTGACGGCGGAATATCTGGGCGCGATGAACGGCCTGGGCATCTGGCTACAGGCCGCTTTCAACTCGTTCCGCACCCCGCTGATCTTCTCCGCAACGATCATGGTGGTCGCACTGACCGCACTGCTGCTGACCATCATCAGCCTCGCGGAACGCCTGCTCCTCGGCCCGGACGACACCATCGCGTTCAACGACGACGGCGAATAGAGCCGGCGCCGCACCTGCGCCGCCGCATCGACGTTTTGCGTAAGTTCCCTCGAAACATCACATGGGATTTTCCATGATGCCTGTGGAAGAATGGCAGTAGTCATATCAGGGCATACACCCCAATCCATACAGGGGGAAAAGATGACGAGTCCCAGCACGAATCCGCCGTATTTCAACGGCGCCGCACCACAGCAGCCATATACGGCCGCGCCGGCGTACGGCGGCACATTGAACCGCACCCCGATTGTTGGACTGAGGGAATTCAGATTCGATGATCGGAGGTGCGGTTCTTTCGTATGCGTGAGGATCGGAGGAAACGTTACGATGATGAGTTCCGGCACGAGGCGCTGGGGCTCATCAAGGCCGGCGTGGCCAAGCATTCCCTTGCCCGCCGGCTTGCGATGCCCGTGCAGACCGCGGAAAACGGATCATGAAATACAGGTCCAACGGAGAGGACGCGGTCATGGGCGCGAAGGGCAAACGCAGCTACGACTGGGAGACGAAGGTCGCGGGCGAAGCGCCATCGTGCAATCGCTCGCAGGGCGGGGACACCGGCTCGACCACTTGCTGAGGGCCAGCGGGTTGGCTCGGTCCACGTACTACCGTCACCTGTCTCATCCGGAGCATGTGACGCGAGCCGACCTCGAACCGCTGATCGCGGCGGTCTGGGGCAGGACCGCCAACGGATGCGGGCACCGGCAGATCACATGTGCCTGGTCCACGAGTCGGGCAGAGGGTGCCGGCCAAGACCGTACCCGGGGTCATGCGCCGCATGGGGCTCAAGTGCCGGATACGGGCGGCGAACCCTTGGAGGAAGTACGGCTCGTACAGGGGCGAGGACGGCGAACGGGTGCCGAACCTGCTCAAGCGCGACTTCCGGGCCGACAGGCCGTTTGCCAAGCTCGGCACCGACGTCACCGATTTCAAGGTCGCAGGCGCAAGGCTATCTCGCGCCGGTCTATGACATGACCAGCAAGGAGATCATGGCCTGGGACGTCAGCCGGCATCCCGACATGGAACAGCAGAAGCGTCTGCTCGCCATGCCCGCGCCAGGCTGCCCGCCGGCGCAAGCCCCGTATTGCACTCGGACATGGGATGCAGTACCAGCACCCGTGGTGGCGCGAACGGCTCGGGGAACTGGGCATACGGCAGTCGATGAGCCGCAAGGGCAACTGCCTGGACAACGCCGCCACCGAACAGGTGTTCGGCCATCTCAAGGACGAGTTCTACCGCGACCGCGAATTCGACTCGTACGAGCGGTTCAAGGCCGAGCTCGACGACTACATCATCCACTGGAACACCAAACGACGCCAGATACGACTCGGTGGACACGCCCCGGAGGAATTCCGGAGAGCGTCCACCGTGGTCTGAGCCTGTATCCTAATAAACAGCGTCCAACAATCGGGGCGCAGTTCATTTCCGCTCTGCAGGAGTAGCTGCAGAAGGTACGGAATCAGATAAAGGAGCTCGGATTCGTCGGGAACGTGTCGAAGGAGTTCCTCGACCGGCATTCCGAACTCAAGGGAAGAATCGACGCGCTCAAGGCACAGAACGATGCCCGGCTGACGCAGCAGGATCTGCAGGACGCGAAGAAGCATGCGGTTGACACGCTCAAAATCGGCGATAACAAGCATCCTTGCGGATATAGAGCGTGACGTCAACGTGAAGATGAAGCACTTCAACGACTCCCTGTATACGGACGCCCGCAAGGCTCCGCGGCTGCATCTCAACAGCTACAACAGCTATACGTTTGAAACGCCGGACGACACGGGAACCGGCACGAACTACAAGGGCATGGTACTGTACAACCTTGCCGTTCTGTATCTGATGGTGCTTCCCGCCATAGCACACGACTCGCTGATCCCGAAGAACATCAGCGACGGAGCCATCGACGGCATCATGAAGATATATGCGGGAACAGACAAGCAGGTGTTCATCGCCTTTGACAAGCAGGACTCCTACCCGAAGCACACGGAGGATACTGGCCGACAACATGGTGCTGAAGCTCTCCGATAACAATTCCGAGCTGTATGGAGAGTCGTGGAACAAAGAGGAAAGCAAATGAAAAGGAAAATGAGCTGCAAGAAACTGCGGAAACTGCTGATAGACAGGGACATGAAGCGCACTGACCTCCGCAAGGACGCAGGAATCAGCTCATCCTCTCTCGCCAAGCTCGGCAAGGATGAGAATGTCACGACCGATGTGCTCCTCCGCATATGCGACACGCTTGACGTTGATCTGAACGATATCGCGGAAACCGTACAGGAAGAAGAGGAAACATTGGAAACAGGAACCGTCGCCAGGCGGAACCATGGAACGTCACACAGAGGCGCGTCCATGAGCCGGGTGGACTGAGCGTCCATGCCGTATGCTGTTAAGAGGTGAAGATTGTGAGGAAGAAGTATGGCACAGGCGGATAAGCAGAGCACCTACAATTTCATAGACCTCTTCGCGGGAGCCGGAGGCCTGTCCGAAGGATTCCTCCAGGGCAGGCTTCCGGCCGGTAGCGCACGTCGAGATGAACGAGTACGCCGCGAAGACGCTTGAAACCCGCAGCGCATACTACTATCTGAAGAACACAGCAACCTCGCCTCTACAGGAAATACCTCTCCGGAACGGTCAGCCGCGACGAGTTCATGAAGCAGATTCCCGCCTCCGTCACAAAGACCGTCATCAACGAGACGCTGTCTGACGAAACGCTGCCCGCCGTCTTCAAGACCATCGACGGCATCATGAAGATACGTGGCATCGAGAAGATAGATGTAGTCGTCGGCGGTCCGCCGTGCCAGGCTTATTCCCTCGTCGGAAGAGCTCAGACCAGCCATATGGAGACTCCTATGGAGGAAGACCCGCGCAACTACCTCTATAAGCTCTACGCACGATTTCTCAAGAAATACCAGCCACGCATGTTCGTCTTCGAGAATGTGACCGGCATTGAATCCGCTCAGGGTGGCGTCATCTGGAAGAACCTGCAGAAGTACCTCAGGCGTGTCGGATACAAAATCGAGTGCCATGAGCAGAATGCGCAGGATTTCGGAGTGCTTCAGAACCGGAGAAGAATGATTATCGTTGGATGGCTCAAGAACAGTGACCTGGCATACCCGGACTTCGTAGTTAAAAAGTCCTTAGCTGTGGTGAACGACCTGTTTACTGACCTTCCGGAACTCCATCCCGGTGAAAGCAACAACACATACTCGAAGAAAAAGCCGAGCCTCTACGTGACCGAAACCGGCATCCGCACGAAGGACGATGTCCTGACCCTGCAGAACTGTCGGCCGAACATTGACCGCGACATAAAGATATACGAAAGAGCCATAGAGCTCTGGAATGACGGGCACAAGCGCCTCAACTACAACGACCTGCCCGAGGAACTGAAGACGCACAAGAACCGCCACTCCTTCACCGACCGATTCAAGGTCGTCGAGGGAGACGAACACTGCTGCCACACGATACTGGCGCACCTGTCCAAGGACGGCCACTACTTCATCCACCCGGACATCAGACAGCACCGTTCCATCACCGTGCGTGAGGCGGCGCGCATACAGTCCTTTCCGGACAGCTACTACTTCGAGGGACCGCGCACATCACAGTTCGTGCAGATCGGCAACGCAGTGCCACCCCTGATGGCAAGAGGAATTGCAGAGGGCATTTTCGCACAACTTCACAAGGAGGATGCGGGTGGACAACAGTGAAAACGGAAACCTGCTCCTCGAACAGTACGGCAGGTTCAAGCGCATGGAACTGGAGAAGTCGCCGTTCCACTTCCTCCTTGCGAACGAGTCCCATATCGATCCGAACCCGCACCAGATCAACGCCTTCTGCGCCGCAATCGACGCCATGAAGACAGGCGGCATGGTGCTTGCCGACGAGGTCGGACTCGGAAAGACAATCGAAGCCGGACTCGTCCTGCGCTACATGCTCGAATCCGGAGCAAAAACGGTGCTGATCGCGCTCCCCGCATCCCTGCGCAAGCAATGGGAACTGGAACTTGAGGAGAAGTTCGACCTGAAACCCGTGATCCTGGACAGGCTCACAGTCGAGCATGACGCGGACGACTGGCACAGGAAACTCGCCGACAGGCAGAGCGTCCGGATCGTCATCACATCCTACGACTATTCGGGGAAGCTGATGAAACGCTTCCCGGATGTGAAATGGGACTTCCTCATCATCGATGAGGCACACAACCTGCGCAACCTGAACGGCACGAAACGCGCGAAACGGCTGTTCGGGCTTTCCGGCGGGATATCGAAGATCCTTCTGACAGCCACGCCGCTGCAAAACTCGCTTATGGATCTGTACGGTCTGGTCTCCTTCATCGATCCGAGAATCTTCGGCTCGGAGAAGGTGTTCCGCCAGCGGTACATGAAGGATGAAGACTACGACGGCCTGAAGCGGGAGCTCACTCCCGTTCTGTACAGGACGCTGCGAAAAGACGTGGCGGGATACATGCACTTCGTGAAGCGCATCTGCAAGACCGTGGATTTCGAACTGTCGCGGGATGAGATTGAACTCTACGAGCGTGTGAACCTGTTCCTGAAAAGGGATGTCCTGTATTCGATACCGACATCCAACCGGGCGCTGATCATCCTTGTCATCCGCAAGCTCATGGCTTCATCCAGCTTTGCCCTGATAGAGACATTCGAGGTGCTGAAGAAGCGGCTCGAAAAGCTGTATGAAGGCACGAAGTCGGAGGACGCGCAGGAGGGCTTCGACCTCTTTTGGAGCTTCGTCGAGGATGAAATCGACGAATCCGGCTTCGAGGAAACCGAGGACGAAGACACCGCCACACAAAAGGCATACATCCAGGAGGAGCTGGACGAGGTCAACGCCATCATCGACGTGGCGAAGCGCATAAAGACGAACTCGAAGGTCACCGCACTCAAACAGGCGCTTGAAATCGGATCTTCCTACCAGCACGACCACGGCATAGCGCAGAAAGCCGTTGTGTTCACTGAGTCGAAACGGACACAGAAATACATCGCCGAAGAACTCAGGAAATCCGGGTATGGTGAGGAAGACATCATCCTGTTCAACGGAGGATTCGACGATGCTATGTCGAAGGAAATATACCAGGCGTGGCAGGCGAAGAACTACGGAAACGCGAACTACGGAAGAAGCGTCGAATACAAGCACGCAATCGTCGACTACTTCTGGGAGAACGCGAAGATACTCATATGCACCGACGCGGCTCGGAAGGTTTGAACCTGCAGTTCTGCAACACAGTTATCAACTACGACCTGCCGTGGAACCCGATGAAGATCGAGCAGCGAATCGGCCGCTGCCACCGCTACGGGCAGCAGAACGACGTGGTCGCAATCAACCTGCTGAATACGCAGAACGAAGCGGACAAGCGCGTCTACGAGATACTTCTAAGAAGTTCGAACTGTTCGAGGGTGTGTTCGGAGCCTCCGACATTGCAATCGGAGCTCTGGAATCCGGTACGAGCTTCGAGAAGACGGTGCTGGACATCTATCAGCGATGCAACACAGCTGCTGAATTCAAGAAAGAGTTCAACAAGCTGAACAGAAAGTTGGATGCGAAGCGTGATAAGAAGACGCAGAAGCTTCGCGACATTCTGGTCACGGAAAGCAGCGGCGCAAAGAAGCAGGCACTCGAGGGCACGAAGAAGGACATAGACCGCTACCTGCAGCAGGTCGACTACTGGAGCAAAGTCGTGCAGCCGAAGGTGTTCGGGGACGTCCAGTACTGGAAAGTCGACGGCTGGGGCGAACAAAACATTGGCGCACACGGATACCTGTTCCTTGGCGCGATGTGCAACAACGCTGATATCCTCTTCCCTGTGCTTCTTATGTGCGACCACGAAGGCAGGTATGTCGACCTCGAGGAGGACGACTCGTGCCGGAACTGGAGAAAATCGACGACTCCACCGTTCGGTACTTCGCACCGACGGACGAAGAAACCGCACTATTTCAGAAAACCTATCAGAACCTCATCGACGAGATGCTTGACAGGCTGGAAAAGCAGACGGAACCGCTGCGGGAATACAACCGGCGCAAGATTGAAAACTGGATACGCATCCAGAACGAGCAGCTCGTCGTGCAGTACCAGGAGATGAATGCGGAAATCGAGGAACTCCGCGAACAGGAAAGAGCCTCGAACAATTTCTACGAAAAGATAGACATCAGGAAAAAGGCGGATCAGAAGCAGAAGAAGCTCGAGGAGTTCCAGGCGTCTTTCCACGAACGGGACACCCGGTTCAGAACCGAGGCCGAACGGGAAATCAGGGAGTTCAACGCCAGCCTTGAGGCCGACAATCCCATCCTTCTAATCAGCGTCGTACTGAAGTTTTAGGAGATACAGCCATGCATAAAAAAGGAAAACTCGAGCTGACCTGGGTCGGCAAATACGATGAGGAAAAGCCGGTCGAACCGCGCATTCTCCTTGAGGACACGGAGAAATCCTACGGCGATCCGGGCAGCGAGAACATGCTGATCCACGGCGACAACCTGATTGCGCTCCAGGCACTGCAGCAGGATTTTGTCGGAAAGATTAAGTGCATTTATATCGATCCACCATATAACACAGGTAGTGCGTTTGAATATTATGACGATGATGTAGAGCACAGCATATGGCTTTCACTAATGAGAAAAAGACTCCTGCTTCTGCATAGTCTGCTGGCAGATGATGGATTTCTCTGCTGCCATATTGATGACTCTGAAAGTCATTATTTGAAGGTGGTGCTCGACGAGATTTTTGGAAGGTCGAACTATCTCACGAGCCTTTATATCCGTGTTCGTTATCCAGATAAGACGTTAAAGTCCGACATGGATTTCCATAAAGAAATTGAGCAAGTGCTTGTATATCGGAAGTCTTCTGAGGCAACTCCTAATTTTGATTATGACGAGGTTGGGTATGCCAAGTTCATCTACGCAATAGAAGAACTTGGCACAGGAAAAGAAATCACATTAGGTGGTAAAAAGGTCACAGTTTTCGATAAGAGCGAATACAAGATAATAAAAAAAGCCGAAGGTGATGAATATGGCTTAAAAGAGATTTGGGCAACAGGGACGATTTTGGACGGCAATTCATCTGGAAGATTTTTCAGAGATTACATCAATGGTCGTTATGAAGAAGATGGATATGGTGTTCTTTATAAGGTTTATGGAATTGGTGATGATAGGTACGATTACCGTTATTTTACAGGACCCAAAAGGCAAGGAGCAACTAAGGGGAAATACTATCAAGGCGTGCCGATAGACAAGTTGGAGTCTGAAATAATAGAACGAAAGAAACCCATTGGTGGCTTTTATGACCTTGCAGGAAGTTTTGGAAATTGCCGACACGAAGGAGGTGTCGAATTTAGAAGCGGGAAAAAGCCAGAAGCGTTAATCGAAATGATTATACGTTACTTCTCCGATAAAAATGACTGGGTGCTTGATTCGTTTTTGGGAAGCGGTTCTACTACTGCAACGGCGCACAAAATGAGCCGTAGATGGATAGGAATTGAGATGGGCGATCATGCCTACACTCTTTGTAAGGTTCGTATGGATAATGTCATAAACGGAGATAAGACTGGTATCTCACAGAAGGTTAACTGGCAGGGTGGTGGCGGATACCACTTCTACGAGCTTGCGCCGAGTCTGCTCGTGAAGAACGACAAGCTCCCCGTCTACCAGATCAACCCGACCTACACGTTCGAGATGCTGTGCGAGGCGATCTGCAAGATCGAGGGCTTCAAGTACAAGCCGCAGGACGTCTTCCACGGTCATTCCTCGGAGAAGCGGTTCATCCATGTGACCACGGAGTTCGTCAACGCGGAGTACATCCGCTCCCTGTCGCAGCACCTGGACGAGGGACAGTCTCTTCTGATCTATGCGACGAAGATTCAGTCCGACATGATGCTGCCGGACAACATCGAAGTGAAGAAGATCCCGAAGGATCTGCTGGACAAGTGCAATTTCGAAAGCGAGGTGCGGTAAATGTCAGGAATGGTATCGAAAATCAAATACGCCATGAGCCTGAGAACGCCGCAGGAGGAAGCTCTCTCTTATCTCGACGCCATCAGCACGCACTGCGATTATAAGCGCGACGACAAGCGACCGTGGAGGCCGCCGCGTCCAAATACAGCGAGAACAACCGGAAGGTCAGAACGAAGTTCGACTTCCCGTCTTTCTGCTACGCCATGGCCACCGGCATCGGCAAGACGCGCCTGATGGGAGCCTGCATCTATTATCTGTATAAGACAAAGGGTTACAAGCATTTCTTTATTCTTGCACCTGGAAATACCATCTACGACAAGCTACGCAAGGAGTCCAATCCGGCACACCCGAAGTACATATTCAAGGGACTTGAGGCTGAGATGGGCAGACCGCGCGTCTGGGATGGAGAGACTTACGATCAGTATCCGGTCAGGTACGAGCAGGGCTCTCTGTTTGTTGATCAAATGTCAGAGATACAGATTTTCATCTTTAACATCGGAAAGATCTTCAACAGCAAGACCGACACGCAGTTCAACTTCCACAAGTTCAAGGAGACGCTCGGTGCATCTTTCGCAGATGTGCTGGCGCGGTTCGACGACCTTGTCATCTGCATGGACGAGGCACACCATTACTATGCGCCGGCATCAATGAAAGCCATCAACTATCTGCGGCCGATTCTCGGACTGGAATTCACGGCCACGCCGAAGTCTCCGTCAAACGTCATCTACTCGTATGACGTGGCGCGCGGAGCTGCCGAAGGGTATCTGAAGATTCCCGTCGTCATGGGACGCTCCAATATCGCCGGATACAGCCAGGGCGACATCGAGGAGATGAAGATTCGTGACGGACTCGCCCTGCACGAGCACCGGAAGACCGTCCTGCGGGAATACTGCGCCAACAATGAACTCGACTATGTGAAACCGATCGTACTTATAGCCTGCAAAGACACGGATCACGCAAAGAAGATCCGTGCCCTGATAGACAACGACGACTTCATGAACGGAAAATACAAGGGCAGGGTCATTGAGATCCATTCCAAGCAGACCGGCGAGGAATCCGAGGAGAACGTCCGTCTGCTTCTCTCCATCGAGAGCGCGGCGAACCCGATAGAAATCGTTCTGCACGTCTACAAGCTGAAGGAAGGCTGGGATGTCAACAATCTGTTCACCATCATCCCGCTCAACGCCGCTAAGAGCGACATCCTTGCCATGCAGACCATCGGGCGCGGCCTGCGTCTCCCGTTCGGTGAGCAGACCGGCAACGAGGACCTGGACGCGCTCGATATCGTGGCGCACGACCACTACCGGGAGCTTGTTGATGAAATCAGGAACAGTGACATCTTCCGCTATCGTAATCTGGACAAGTCCGGTGTTGAGGATTCGGAGTCCGTGGACGTATCGAGCACCTTCGAGGAGGGACAGCTCTCGTTCGTCGACGAGGCGATCACGTCAGCCGGAATCAAATCCTTCGACCAGGTGCGCAATCCGCAGACACAGCTTGAAATCTATCAGGCCTATGTGAAGAACTTCATGGCTTCACAGCTGAAGAATAGGAAGTCCGACGATCCGAACCAGCTGAGTCTTTTTGACGTAGCGCCGGAAGTCATGCAGACCGGGGAAACCCCGGCTGCCACAACGGCTCCGGATACTGCCACAACGCCCGCACTAGGAAACAAGGCAGGCAGCAAACGTCCAATGACGCAGGAAGAGTTCACGAAGACGGTAACCGAGTATTCGGAGAAAGCCATCTCCGTGCCGAAGATCCTCGTGCAGACCACATCCGAGGTGAAGTTCAACCGGTTCGAAGTGAAGCGCACCATACAGGATTTTGAAATCGCCACGGCGAAAATTGAGCGGTTCGACGCGATTAACCAGCACCTTCTCACTGTCGTGGACGCGCAGGCTCTCGAGGTCGAGGATGCGCGGAACACTCTGGCGTGCATGCTGCTCGACTCCATCAGTGAGCTTTCCTACGATGACGCCGACTTCATAATCGACGTCGTGGAACAGTATCTCAGCCAGATACCCGGTGATGATGAGGAAAAGAAGAAAATCGTCCGCCGCTACGCTGGACTGATCGTGAATGATATAAAAAAACAGATCTACGCATACATGGACAGAAAGACGCAGGACGTCCACATCGTCCAGAAGGACCTCATCGTATTCCGCAAGTTCGTGAAGAATGTGAAGAAAGACGGTCAGGTACGCTACGACAAGCCGTTCACGGACAAGAGCAACATCAAGAAGTATCTCTTCACGGGATACAAAAAGTCGTACTATCCGGCCAGCGCCTTTGACAGTGACACGGAGCGGCAGTTCTCCATCATTCTCGAGGAGGATCCGAATGTAATACGCTGGATCAAGCCGCCGCTCAACCAGCTCGGCCTGTTCTGGAAGGCCGGTCAGCAGTACAACCCGGACTTCCTCGTGGAGACGACGACCGGCAAATACATGGTCGAGGTCAAGGCGCTCAACGAAGTGAATAATGAGGAGGTTGTCTCCAAGGCACGCGAAGGCATTCGCTGGTGCACCTTCGCCACAACGGCCGATCCCGATCACAAGACCTGGGAGTACCGTCTGATTTCAGATGACAACATTCATCCCGGAAACACCTGTAAGTACACGCTCGGAACAGCGCATCCGATAAAGGAGGAGGACTAATGCCTGACAAATTCAAGTATGCCGAGGTGCGGCAGAAAATCATAGATGCAATCAGAACCGACCTGATAGGTCCCCTTGAAACCGAGGAAGTGCTGAATGAGAATCCGCGCTACGCCTACATTGTCGGCATGCTTGAGCCACAGCGTGACGAGAACGCGACGGATGAGAACGAGCAGGAAATCGAAGCTGACATCGACTACGAAAAGAACGAGGACTTCACAGCCGGCGAAGATGACGACAACGAGCCGATTTCCACCACTAAATTCCAGCTGCCGTCATCCATCGGCATCAGCTTCTACGTGGAAAGCAGCCTCGACGGCATCTGTCTGGATGTGACATGGGGCGACTATGTGAAGTCATCTGAAAAGTACATCGACAAGGAAGAGAAGGAACGCAGTCGCCCAATCTACAAGAGGATCCCCGAGAGCGAAACCGTCCATGTGAAGTTCAGCGACTTCGGACGCGCAAAGGACTACTCGCTTGAAAAGGATTCTAACGTACACATTCATGTATCCCGTATTCCGTTGAAGAACGGATACTCCCTCGTCACTGCCTATGTCGTGAACAAGCGGAGCAATCCGTCCAGCGACGTCGAGGGACTCATGTTCCAGGTCGGGCTCAAGGCACACGCAGAGGACGGTTCCACAGTATTCATCGCTGAGCACATCTGCAGGGACGTTCTTTCCGCTGACGAGTTCTATTTCGAGCAGCGACCAATCATGGGACGTGGCAGAGGCTGCGCCGCCGTATGGGGAAAGACTGAAAGCGGACGCACGGATTATGTGGAAGCCGCCTTCATCCCTGAGTACGAATATCCCGGTGTCAGTGCCGCCCTCAAAGGCTTTTCGTCCACATATTTCTCAACCTGGCAGATGGCGGCAAAGGCTAAGAAGGCAGAGACCATACAGAAGCTGAACACCCTCGCCGACTCGTACGAGAAGTGGATCAATGACACTCTGGCTGGCAGTTCCAGAATGAACGATCCGAAGTTCGCAGAGAAGGTCGGAAACACCGTCATTGATCACTGCCAGGATGCCCTTCGCAGAATCCGCGAAGCATCCGCATCATCGAGACGGATGACATCTCCTTCGAGGCGTTCAGCTTCATGAACATCGTGATCTACATGCAGAACAGCATCAAGAATTACGCAAAGAAGCATGGCAGGGAATCGAATGCAACTTCAAGGACTTTGTTAATCCGAGAAAACCTGAGAACGAGTTCGCCTGGAGACCGTTCCAGATTGCGTTCATCCTGATGAACCTCAAGGGAATCGTACATCCGGGAGATCCGGAACGGGAAATCGTCGACCTGCTCTATTTCCCGACCGGTGGTGGAAAGACGGAAGCCTACCTCGGACTCATGGCTTTCACCATCGCAAACAGGCGCTGAGGACCTCTGATGATGACAAATACAACCGGGACGGCGGTGTGACCGTCATCCTCCGCTACACGCTCCGTCTGCTGACAACACAGCAGCGGGACCGCATCACCAAGATGGTAGTAGCCGCCGAACTTGTAAGACGGAAGAATTATCCGAAGTACGGCACGGAGCCTATCAGCATTGGGTTCTGGGTGGGCGGAGGTGTGACTCCGAACAGATTTGATGACCTTGTAGAGAAGTCGAACAAGCCTTACGAGGCGCGGAATCAAAAGAATCTGATTTACAGGCAGCTCCTCACCTGTCCGTTCTGCGGGAAACCACTCACAAAAGATGAGTTTGATATCGATACGGATAAAAAATCAGTGGAGATCACTGCTCGGACGAACACTGCATGTTCTACAAATACAAGAATCAGGGAGAACGTGTTTCCATTCCGGTCTATCTTGTAGACGAGGAAATCTATGCGAAGTGCCCGACCATCATTCTGTCAACGGTCGATAAGTTCGCAAGGCTTCCGTGGGATGTGAACACGAACACCTTGTTCGGCCGCGTTGACCGCAAGTGCAGCCGGGATGGCTACATCGCAATCGGAGCGAAGCATCCGAAGCACAGAAAGACGGACAAGCTGGAGGCAGCGACCATTACATCGGCGAAGCCATTCCTTCCACCGGAACTGATCATCCAGGACGAATTGCATCTGATCACAGGACCGCTTGGCACGGTCTACGGTGCGTATGAAACCATCATTGAGGACATGTGTACGCACGACGCATCAAGCCCAAGTATGTGGTCTCCACTGCGACGATCAAGAACGCAGACAACCAGGCAAAGAGCCTGTACGCAAGGAAGAATACAACGCAGTTCCCTCCGAATGGCTTTGAGATTGGAGACAGCTTCTTCATACGGGAGATTCCGGTTGAAGAGGAACCGTTCAGAAGTATGTCGGCATCTGCGCTCCGGGACAGTCTCTGAAGACCACCCTCCTGAGAACCTACGCCATCATCCTGCAGGGCGTCTATAACCTGTCTCAGCAGGATGAATGGAAGGATGTCATAGATCCGTATTACAGCCTGATCGGATACTTCAACAGTATCCGTGAACTTGGCGGTGCGGTCAGGCTTCTCCAAGACGATATTCCGAAGCGCATGTATGTAATCAAGAAAGAGTACGATAATCCGAAACTGCGTTACCTCAATGCGGGAAATAACGTGGAAATCACCTCAAGAATTCATTCTTGGCAGATACCAGAGAAACTCAGCCAGCTCGAGGTACCATACACATCCCGAGGCTGTCTGGATACAGCTGTCGCCACAAACATGATTGCGGTCGGCATGGATGTAGACAGGCTCGGACTCATGGTCGTGGACGGTCAGCCGAAGCAGAACTCCGAATACATTCAGGCGACAAGCCGTATCGGACGTGCGCACCCAGGCCTCGTCGTGACGCTGTACAACGCATACCGGCCGCGGGACCTCTCGCATTACGAGAACTTCACTGGCTACCATTCCCAGCTCTATCGGTTTGTGGAAGGAACGACTGCCACGCCGTTCTCTGCAAGAGCGCGGGACCGCGTGCTGCATGCTCTTATAATTGCTGCGATAAGACTGCTGTATCCGGAAATGGCGAACAACGATGATGCCGCAGCGATAGGCTCCCTGACGCAGGAGCAGATCATTGCTGTGAAGGAAATGATCCTTGGCCGGATAAAAATCGTCAAGCCATCGGCAAGAAAAGACGCCGGTGAGGAAATCGACCAGTTCATCGATTGGTGGAAACTCAAGGCAGCGTCAACTCAGTCCGGACCTCTCCGCTACTACATCGTGGGCACGGAGAAATACAGCAGGCTCATGAACGGATACGAGCAGCCCCATATCGAAGACGAGAAACCTACGTTGCGATCAATGCGAGACGTTGAAAGCGCGGCAAACATGTACTACTATGACACGGAGGAATAATATGGCTGGATACGACAACATCAAACTTGGCGAGCTTCGTCCGAACCAGATCATCACAACCTTCGGCCCCGGCTCCATTGTGGATGCGGTCAAGGATTCCGTCACCATTCTGGACATCCCTTACTGGAAAGACAAAGGGATGCGGATCATAGACGGCAGACTGGCATCCTACCTGAACGTGGATGCATTCTACATGCCGAGAACCTCATCCGCACATGACATACCGGTGCAATCCTTCCCTCGCTGGCATGTGTGCTCAAACCTCAAATGCGGGCGGCTTTTCGATGCAAGTGAATCATTCAACCTGGAGAAATATCTCAAATACGGAGTGACCTGCCCGGACTGCGGAAGGAAAGCTTACCCGGCACGTTTCATTACCATCTGCGAAAAAGGACATATGTCCGATTTTCCGTGGAGATGGTGGGTCCATCACGGGAATACTGACTGCAATGGCAGACTGAGAATGTACTCAACGGGAAACACGTCGACTCTGTCAGACATGTGGGTGGAATGCTCCTGCGGCGCAAGGAGAAGCATGAGCGGTGCCACGCAGGCGCAGAACTTCGAGGGGTTGTCGTGCAGCGGCGTGCATCCGTTCCGACCGAACAGCAAACCTAAACGTTGCGAAAAGCCGGTCATCCCGTCACAGCGCGGTGCATCGAACGTCTACTTTGCCGTGACTAGAAGCGCCATATCCATTCCACCGTGGATCAAACCACTGTACAACCTGATAGACGAGCACCTCCGGGACATCGAACTACTCAAAGATGTAATCGGTGAAAAGGAAGGTCTCGACAAGGCATACGAGAAGTTCTTCACATCCTATAGCCGTGAGGAATTCGATGAACCTATGAGCGGCGCATGAACAACATAAGGGAATTCGCGGAAATCAAGCGGATGGAGTATGAAGCCATAACGCATCACGATGATCCGACCTATCAGTCCAACAAAAAGCACTTCAAAGCCGAGGAAGACCAACTGCCAGGATACTTCAGCTGGTACTTCAAACGAATTATCCGTATAACGAGGCTGCGTGAAGTGCGTGTGCTTCTGGGATTCACAAGTTGATTCACCCGATCCCGATGCGGATAACCAGCCGAACATAGTTTACCTGACAAAAGGTGGGGATGAGAGATGGCTCCCAGCTGTTGAAGTCAACGGCGAGGGAATCTTCATTGAATTCAACAGGCAGACGCTTGTGGAATGGCTGAGCAACCCGCAGGTAAATATCATTTCAGAGAAGTACGTCGCTTCGTACCGGGAATACTGCGAGTCGAAAGACTGGACGATAAAACTGGCCGTGACGCCGTTTACGTACTGATGCATACATTCTCCCATCTGCTCATTAAGCAGATGGCCATGTCATCAGGCTACTCATCATCAGCAATCAGGGAGAGAATCTACTTCGGAGACAAGATGGCCGGCATTCTGCTCTATACGGGAAGCTCCGACAAGGAAGGCTCTCTCGGGGGTCTTGTGGAACTCGGTACGGCAGACCAGATGACGAATCTCATGCGGGATGCGTTTCAGGAAGCCCTGGTCTGCACGAACGATCCTGAATGCATGAACACGCTCCCGGCCGGCAAGAACTCGAATGGAGCTGCCTGCCATTCCTGCTGCATGATTTCAGAAACCGCATGCGAAAACGGGAACCGCATGCTTGACCGTGGACTTGTGGTTCCTCTTGCCGGACGCGAAGAGACCTCGTATTTCAGAGAGCTGGTGAACGAACTGTGTCAGGTGGAGATTTAAAAAGGGAAATACTTCTGAACACCATCAGGCGGATGCTGCCAACGGAACCGACAACGCAGCCGATATTCTGCGCAGACAGTATCCGGGCTTGTCAGCAGATGAGAGCGAGGAAATCGCAGACACGATACAAGCCGCCATGAACACAGAGACTACAGACAAGGTCTCGCTTGTCGTGACAGCACCGCCGTCGTTCAGAATTGATGCCAAGCCAACGATGACCGTTGTCCGGTCAATGATCAAGGGAGCAGAAAGGAACATCCTGATAACCGGCTACTCGCTTTCCTCGTATTTCGCAGAACTGACGGACACCATCATCGACAAGAGCCAGAGAGGCGTGTTCGTCAAGTTCTTCATCAACAATGTCGAAAAGCAGCCAGACGCAGACAAGCTTCTCCGGTACAAGGGACGCTTTCTCCAGATATACGACTACAGCAACGACGAAGACAAGATGCTGCGCTGCACGCCAAGGTCATATCCGTGGACATGAAACAGACGCTGATAACATCGGCAAACCTGTCATACCACGGGCAGCAGGGCAACATCGAACTCGGAGCACTGATTGAATCAGAACGCACAGCGAAACAGCTCGATGCAGTGATGACACAGCTCATCTTCAGAAAGGTATTCAGAGAAGTGTGACATGGGAGGTGATGCCGGTGTCGGACGTATTGACGAAGGAACAGCGGCATCTCAACATGTCGCATATACATGGGAAGGACACCGGGCCGGAGGAAATCGTCAGGAAGTACCTGTTCTCGAAGGGTTACAGGTATCGCAAGAACGACAGCAGATATCCCGGAAAACCGGATCTCGTTCTTCCGAAATACCATACGGTGATTTTCGTGCACGGCTGCTTCTGGCACCGTCATCCGGGATGCAGATATGCAACTACACCGTCCACAAGCCGTGAATTCTGGCAGAGGAAATTCGACCAGAACGTTGCCAGGGACAGGAAGGTGCAGAAGCAGCTGGAAGCAGACGGCTGGAACGTGATAGTTGTCTGGGAATGCGAGATTTCCAGAAAGACTGACCGTGAAGAACGGTTGGAAAGGCTTGAGAATGAAATAAGACACCACAACAGGAAGGAAAACAAAGAAAGATGAAGACAAATGACAGGCAGCTTACAGAACTCATGAAGGAGGTCGACAGCGGCGCAGCCCAGCTTCCGGACTTTCAGCGCGGCTGGGTATGGGATGACGGACGAATCCGTGCGCTTATTCTGAGCGTAATCCATAACTTTCCTGTTGGCGCAGCATGTTCCTCGAGTATGGGAACGAGAGCATTCATTTCAAGCACAAACCGATTGAAGGGTCACCGGCGAGTCCGGGCAAAGAACCGGACGAACTGATTCTCGACGGTCAGCAGAGACTGACTTCTCTTTGCAATGCACTTACAGCCGAAATCCTGTTCACACGAGGACGGACAAGGGAAAAAGTATCGAACGCTTATACTATCTGGATATTGCAAAGGCTCTTGATCCGAAAGCAGACGATGAGGAGGTTGTAATCTCTGTGCCTGCAACCAGACAAATCACATCGAATTTCGGCAGAACGGTTGAGAAGGACCTTACCACACGGGAGAAGGAATTCGAGCTGAAGATGTTCCCGTTGAACATTATCCTAGACTTCGGAGGAGCAGAACTGGCAGAACGACCACTATGCCTACCATGACTACAATCCCGAAATAGTAAAGCAGTTCACAGAATTGTTTGCAAAGGTTATCAATCCGACTCAGCAGTACCAGATGCCGGTCATCAGTCTCGACAAGTCGACGCCGAAGGAGGCCGTCTGCCAGGTATTTGAGAACGTCAATACCGGAGGCGTCTCGCTGACTGTCTTCGAACTCGTCACTGCCATCTTTGCAATGGATGACTTCCAGCTTCGAAAGGACTGGGAGGAACGCAGAGAACAATCCTTCTCCGGAGACCTTCTCTCGAAGGTAACAGCGACGGATTTCCTGACAGCGCTTACTTTGCTTTCGTCCTTCGAGTCTGGAGGAACTGTCAGCTGCAAGAAAAAGGATGTCCTTGCCCTGACACTCGACGAATACAAGAAATACGCTGACAGCCTGTGCTCCGGATTCTCAATTGCCGAGAAACTTCTGAAGGAGGAGCGATTTTTCTCAAGTGATGATCTCCCGTACAGCACGCAGCTGATCCCCCTTTCCACTGTCTGCACGGTTCTTATAGACGGCAACAGGATTCACACCACTTCGGTCAAGAACATAGTCAAACAGTGGTACTTGTGCGGCGTTTTCGGTGAACTGTACGGCTCGGCAAACGAAACCCGATATGCGAACGACATCGTTCAGGTCGTGAAGTGGATTAATGACGGTGGCGATCTTCCGAAGACAGTGACGGACTTCTACTTCAATCCGATGCGTCTGCTCGGTCTGCAGTCCCGTCAGTCTGCCGCCTACAAAGGCGTGATGGCTCTTGTACTCAAGAACCATGCCCGCGATTTCATTTCCGGAGCAGAAATGGACTTCTCCACGTTCTCCGACGAAAAGATAGACATCCACCACATCTTTCCCAAGTGAATATTCGTAGCTTTTGAGGCCACTGGTTATTGTGTTTGGAGGCCGGGGTTATGGTGCGGGGAGCCGGTGGCGGACTGGTTGGGGGCCACCGGCCTTTTGGGTTAGTTGTCGAGCATGGTTTGTCCGTGGCGTTGTCTCATGTTGTATTCGCCGGTATTAATCCAGATCGTGTTGTGCACGATGCGGTCGAGGATCGCGTCGGCGATGGTGTCGCCTCCAAGCTGGCGGTGCCATTCCTTGGTCGCCAGTTGGGTGGCGAACGCGGTGCTGGCCGTGTCGTACCGGAGTTCCATGAGCTCGAGCAGGAATCGTTTGAATGGTTCGTCGGGCTTGTCGACGAGCCATTCGTCGATGGCGAGCAGGTTGTAGGTGGAGTATTTGCGCACGAGCTTGGGCACGCCTCCCGGTTTGCCGGCCGCGGCCGTCACCTGTTCGGCGAGGTCGGGCATGCGCACGTATATGGCGCGGTACCGTCCTCTGCACGCGGATTTCGCCAACGCGCACAATAGATGCGATTTGCCCGATCCGGTGGCTCCCTGGAACACGACGTTCAGCGCTGGCCGAGGTAGTTTCCGGCGTCGAGGCCTGCGATCACGCTCCGGTCGAGCCCGCGCTCCTCCATCAGGTCGATGGTCCGCAGGTCCGCCTGGGGATAGCGCAGTCCCGCGCATTTGACCAGGCGTTGGATCCTGGCGTCCATGTGACCGGAGTGCGCGCTGTCGACGGCGAGCCTGATCACCTCAGTGTGGCTCAATGGCATGGTGGTTTGTTCGTCGAGGCGTTCGAACGCGTCGAGCAGGTCCGTGGCGTTCATCTCGCGCAGCTTGCGTTTGGTCTCGGTGTCGATGATCATTGCGTCTCACCTGCCCATGTTCGCGTAGTAGTCGCCGCCGCGCACCCAACCGGCACCGTCATCCCCGCCGTCGGCGCCGTGATCGCCGGCGTCGTCGGGGATCTCGCCCGCGATATCCTGGCCGGATTCGAGGATCGGCCCGATATGCGCGTAGCGGGGCGAGGCGACCGACTGCAACGCCAGCGAGCACGCGTTCTCCAACCGTTGCGCGGAATACCGTTTCGACAGGCGCAGCACCGCCAACGCGGGGTCCACCGCCTGTTCGTCGAGACGTTCCATGGCGAACAGTTTGCCTATGACGGTGGCGCAGTCGGGTCCGATCCTGTTCGCCCACTGCTCGCATCGTTTCCTATCCCACGGCTTCCACATGGTTTTGCGGGAAGGTCGGCCCCGTTCGTCGAATACTTGTTGGAGGCCGACGCCGGCAGGAGCCGGTGCGTGCAGAGCCTGGTATTTTTGTGCCAGATCTCGAGCGTGTTCGCCCCGATCCTCAGGTCCACGGTGGAGCGACGTACGCGTACGGGACGGAATACCAGTTGCGAGCATAGGCGACGTGGCTGTTGGCCTGAACCCTCCTGCTGTACACCCAGTCCATCACCTCGTATGCCACCGGAGGCAACGCGATCAGCAGCGGCTTCTCCTCGCCTTCGAACACCGACAGACGTGATCCGTCACGCTTCTGGAACGGGCGGGAATTGTATTCCACGAGCACGCGCGTATCGCGGTCCGCAGCTCGTCCAACGAGCCGAACTGGTGGTCGCGCATCGCGCCGGCCAACGCCATCGTGGCGTGCCATACGGTGTTCTCCGCCGAGGGCTTGTCCTTCGGCTTCCTGACCGTCCGGGCAGCACGGCGGCCGAATAGTGCTCGGCCAAACCCCGGTACGCGTCGTTCAACACGACCTCGCCCTCGCGCGGATGCGCGATGACGCCGGTCTCGGATTGTCACACACCAGGCGGGGCGTGGAACCGCCGAACCACTCGTACATCGCCACATGGGCCGCAGCCACGAGTCTGCGCCATGTCGAGCGTGGGTTCCACGAACGCATACCGGCTGAACGGCAGCACGGCCACGAACAGATACGCCGTTGACGAATCCCCGGTGACCGGATCCACGATCCGCAAGGTCTTGCCGGCCAGTCGACCTCGATGGTGCGGCCGGCCTTGTGCTCCACCTGCTCGTCACGCCCAACTTCTGCACGTATGCGGCGTACAGCTTGCAGAACCGGTCGTAACCCATATGGGGTTTCCCGGTCCGTCGGCATCCGTCCACGTATTCG
>ENA-OQAS01000481-OQAS01000481.1-human-gut-metagenome-genome-assembly--contig:-NODE-481-length-20624-cov-1.931063_pt1 | contig 20624 bp, 27 predicted proteins | sample MGYA00242733_ERZ504523 | MGnify/ENA primary metagenome ERZ504523 (study PRJEB26092, sample SAMD00036239) | human gut metagenome | host: Homo sapiens | study: EMG produced TPA metagenomics assembly of...
AGCGTAAGGAAAGCGTGAGGCTCAAGCGCGCGAACGTGCCGAAATGGAAGCCTTGGAAAAAGGTCTCGATCCTTCGCTTGTTTTGGATGATTCGGTGGTAGAGATTCCTCAGGGATCAACTGTTGCTCAGTTCGCGGAGTTAGTAGAAGTTTCTCCTAATGATGTGGTAAAACGTTTGTTTATGCTGGGACAGGCTCTTACTTTGACTCAGTCTATGAGCGATGAACTTATCGAGCTATTGCTGATGACCTTGGTCGCAAGTCCGCGTAGTATCCCCAGAAGAAGAATTTGCTGTTGTTTATCACGACTCAGAAGAGGATCTCAAGCCTCGTCCACCAGTTGTTACGGTAATGGGTCATGTTGACCATGGTAAAACTTCTCTGCTTGATGCTATTCGCTCCACTGGTGTTGCAAGTCACGAAGCTGGTGGCATTACCCAGCACATTGGCGCTTCGGTGGTAAACATCAATGGTCGTCAGATCACCTTTATCGATACTCCTGGTCACGAAGCCTTTACTGCAATGCGTGCACGTGGCGCTCAGGTTACCGACGTTATTGTTTGGTTGTTGCTGCTGATGACGGTGTTATGCCTCAGACAGTAGAGGCTATCAATCATGCAAAAGCTGCTGATGTACCAATCGTTGTAGCGGTAAATAAGATTGATAAACCAGGTGCTACCCCTGATCGTGTTCGTCAGGAGCTAACCGAATATGGCATTATCCCCGAAGAATGGGGTGGCCAGAATATGTTTGTTGATGTTTCTGCAAAGCAGCATCTTCATATTGATGATTTGCTTGAAACTATTTTGCTTCAGGCAGACGTTTTAGAGCTTAAGGCTAATCCTAATGCTCTTGCTTCAGGTTATGTTATTGAAGCTAACCTTGATAAAGGTCGCGGTTCAGTGGCTACTATGCTTATCGCGCGCGGTACTCTTCATCCAGGAGATGTTGTTGTTGCAGGCACTGCATATGGTAAGGTTCGTGCTCTGATTAATCCTCGTGGTGAGCATGTCGATCATGCAGCACCAGCAGATCCTGTTGAGGTTCTTGGATTAATTCCGTTCCTACTGCAGGTGACGAATTTAGAGTATTTGAAGACGAGCGCGATGCTCGCCGCCTCGCTGAGGAACGTGCCCTTCGTGCACGACTCGCAAAACAGGAGTCTCGTTCTCATATGAACTGGATGACTTGTTTGTCGAATCGAAGAGGGCGAAACTACCGATCTTAACCTTGTGGTTAAAGCAGACGTTATGGTTCAATTGAAGCTTTGCGCGATGCTTTCTCCAAGATGGATCAGTCTGAGGTAAAGATTAATATTATTCACGCTGCAGTTGGTGGCATTACTGAGACCGACGTTACTTTGGCAGCCGCATCAGACGCTATCATTATTGGCTTCAACGTTCGTCCTACGGGTAAAACTCGTGAAGTTGCCGAGCGTGAAAAGGTTGATATTCGCTTGTATCGCGTTATTTATCAGGCAATTGAAGATATCAATGCGGCACGTGTTGGTTTGCTTTCTCCTGATATCGTGGAAGAGGATACAGGTATCGCTGAAGTACGTGAAACCTTTAAGGTACCTAAGGTTGGTACCATTGCCGGTTGTTACATTGTCGAGGGTGAAATCTCTCGTGATGATAAGGTACGTATCGTTCGTGATGGTACGGTTATCTTTGAGGGTACCATTCATAGTTTGCGTCGCTTCAAGGATGACGTTAAGAGTGTTGCTCGTGGTTATGAATGCGGTATCGGTATTGATGGTTATCAAGATATTAAGGTCGGCGATACCATTGAAGGCTATCGTATCGTTGAAAAGGAAAGGGTTGAATAGCCATGAAACAAGGTTCTTCAAGCCGCAAGGTCAACGAACAGGCTCGAGAGGTTATCGCGAATATCTTATTATTTGAGATGACTGATCCTCGTTTATCTATGGTAACGATTACTTCCTGCGAAGTAAGTTTGATCGTAGCGTGGCAAATGTTTTCTACACAACCGAACCTTCGCGCTATGTCGAAGTTGCTGAAGCGTTCCAGGCTGCAGCGGGTCGTATTCGCTCTTTGATGGCAAAGCAACTGTCTTGGCGAGTGGCTCCTGAATTACGTTTTATGCTTGATTCTAGTGTTGATCAGGCTGAACGTATTGCTGAGGCACTTGCACGTGATGCTCAACGTAATTCATCTACTACAGAAGAGTAAGGAGTTCTTACGTGGTTACTCCTCAAACGAATACCACGCTTTCCGAAATCGCCGAGCGTTTAAAAGCGCTCGACGGATTTCGTTATTTGTGGTCATGTTAATCCCGATGGTGATTGCCTCGGTGCCCAGTTGGGGCTTTATCACGCCTTAAAAAAACTCGGCAAACAAGTCACCTGTGTTCTTGCTCGAAACGAACCTATTGAGGTTGGTTTGCAGTTTTTACCAGGAAGCGAATTGCTTATTCCCGCAAGTACATGTTCAATAAAGCCTCGCGTTTTTATTGCAGTTGATGTTCCTACGCTTGAGCGTATAGGTGATGCGTCGATACTTCATGATGAGGCATCGATTACCTTTACCATCGACCATCATGCGGTTGAAACTTGCATGGCGGATTTTAACTATGTTGATCCTGATGCGAGTGCAACTTGTCTTCTTATTTGGCACTTGACAGTTGATGGAGGCAAGGTCTCGCGAGGTTGCTCATTGCTGCCTGACGGGCTTATACTGATACGGGCCGTTTTGCGTATCAAAATACCGATGCTTCTTCATTTGCGGCTGCAGCGGAGATGATGGAATGGGGTGCGGATCCAACTGAAGTTAATCGGGAGTTTTTCCAAAGCAGATCGTTGCCTTCTATCGAGTTGGAGAAACGTACTCTAGAACATATGGAATTTTATGAACAGGGTCAGTTTGTTCTTTCGTATTTATCTCAAAATGACTTTGCGCAATGTGGGGCGGTTAAAGCAGATGCTGAGCTTTAATAGATATTCTTCGCTCAATTCGTGGAGTGAAAGTAGCTTTAATTTTGCGTGAAAATGAACTTGGTTCTGTTCGTGGTAGCCTTCGGGCCAAAGATGATTCGACTGATGTCTCAAAAGTTGCTCGCGCTTTTGAAGGGGGAGGTCATAAGGCTGCCGCAGGATTTACCTTTTATGGAAGTCTCGATGAGGCACGATCTGAGGTTTTGACAGTTGTAAAGCGCTCTTGCTTTGCCGACAATTCCGAATCTCTCTGCGCTCAGGCAACCTCGGTTTCTTCTACGCGGGTACTTTCGGGGGAAGGTGAACCTTGTGAGTAAACGTGGTTCTTCAGGAAGAAGCTGTCTTCTTGCAATTAATAAACCACTCGGAATGTCTTCCCATGATGTTGTTAATGTAGTGCGTAGAGTTTTTAACGAACGCCGTGTTGGTCATGCGGGGACTTGATCCTCAAGCATCTGGAGTTTTGCTTGTCTGCGTTGGCCCTGCAACGCGTTTGGATGCCTTCTTGGTGGGACACGGCAAACGTTATCGAATGGGCGTTGCATTTGGTGTGTCGACAACTACCGATGATTCTGAAGGCGAAATTACAAAGCAACTAGAAGTTCCAGAGCGCATTGGTGATGAACATTGCTCGAAATTATCTAACGCAAATGATCGGTGAAGGCATGCAGGTGCCTCCTATCTATTCAGCGATTAAGGTTAAAGGTAAGAAGGCATACGAACAGGCACGTGCTGGAAATGTTATTGATCTAGCGCCTCGTAAGTTTGAGATATATGATGCCCAACTATCTGAAGTTCGCCCGTGCCTTTGCTTGATGGTTCGGAAGGTATTGAGTGATTGCGACATGAGTGTTTCAAAAGGAACCTATATGCGTTCAATCGCTCGAGATATGGGTCGAGATCTTGGGACATGCGCTTATGTAAGTTCTCTTGTTCGGACTATTTCAGGTTCTATAATGCTAGAAGATTGTCTTACCTTGGATCAATTAGAGCAAAACAAAGAAGGTGCGCTTATTGATCCTTTACGGGCACTTGGTTTGCGTTTTGCGTTTGCTCGTTCGTGTTCTGACAAGGTGGAAAACGGATCTTGGCTATCTGATACTGATCTGACTCTTAATGAACCTCTTCTTACCGAGCTTTATGCTCCTTGTACTTGCACAACGGGTGTTATACCTTCTTCAAAACCACCCGAGCCTAACGAGGTGGTAGGTGTTATAGTAGATAATCGCTTAAAAGCGCTCTATGAATATAAAGAGTCCGAGCATCGTTATGTACCTCGATGCGTGTTTTCGATAGGTGTTGAACGTGGCAGAACTGTATAAAGTTGACGAATCATTTGACCATTCTCTTTTCAAGAATGCTTCCTGTGCTTTTGGTGTGTTTGATGGTGTTCATCTTGGTCATCAATATCTTCTTGATTGCGCTAAAAAAACAGCTCAATATAACGGGGGAAAATCTATCGCCCTTACCTTCGATATCGATCCTGATGAAATTTTCCATCCAGAACGTTTGCGTAAACTTATGAGTAACGAACGTCGATTGGAAACGCTTCTCGCAAGTGGGGTAGATGCCGTGGTTGCTCTACCTTTCACTCGGAGTTTTGCAAGTCTATCTCCTGCTGAATTTTTATTGGAGACATTCAATGGTCATACACCTTCTAATCTTCATGTAGGGCTCGATTTTCACTTTGGGGCTAAAGCAGCAGGTAGTGTTGCTGATTTAGCGGAGTGGGGTGCTGCAGTGGGTACCCATATTGATGCTCATAATTTACGCAGCTCTGAAGGAGCTCCTATTACTGCTACACGTATACGATTATTGCTGATGGAGCATGACCTAGTTGAAGCTGAGCGCCTTTTAGGCAGACGTCCATGGTGGAAAAAGTTCGTCCCGGCAGAGGAGAAGGTGCTGATATGGGATTTTCTACTGCCAATTTGTATATTGAACCTAATCGTCGAGTTCTTGCAGAAGGTGTTTACTCAGCTTATGCAATTGTCGATGGAACGCGTTATCGTGCTGCGGTTTCTATGGGAGTTTCGCCGGTATTTGCCGATAAAACTAATGCAAGCTGTGAAGTTCATATTCTTGATTTTGATAAGAATATTACGGTGAATACATAGAGGTTGAATTTGTTGAATTCTTACGACCTATGATTAAGTTTGATACCACTGAAGAACTTATTAAAACCGTAATGGGAAATATTGCCTATTGTCGTGATTCGCTACCTCTGTAGTATTCCCTGTAATATTTTCCTGCTTTTACCTAAAGGAGTTTGCCATAATCAGCGACGAGGACATACGACGAGTTCGTCAAGCAAATGACTTGGTGGAGCTTTTCTCTGAACGCAGTGTTATGCGTCAGAGGGGAAGAGATTTTTGGTGTTGTTGTCCCTTTCATCAAGAAAAAACTCCTTCCTGTAAGGTTGATCCCTCGTCTCAAACATGGCATTGCTTTGGCTGCGGTGAAGGTGGAGATATCATCACGTACGTTCAAAAGCTTGATGGTGTTGACTTCCTTGATGCAGTTCGATTTTTAGCTCGTCGTGGTGGCGTTGAACTTCATGAATCGCCTAAAGCTCAGAAGGCGCACAGTAAAAAAGCGCGTTTAAAGCTGTCTGTCATGAAACGGCAGAGTATTACCATCTTTTACTTATGCGTTCAACTGATGACGATGCTAATCAAGCAAGACAGTATCTTGCCTCTCGAAACCTTGGTGGAACGGTACCGAGCGTGTGGAAACTTGGATTTGCTCCAGGAAAGCGCCGGTTGGTTACCCATCTTCGTTCTCTTGGTTTCACAGACGGGGAAATGGTCGAGGCCAATGTTGCGGTAAAAAGCAGCAATGGCATCAATGATCGCTTTTTTAATCGTGTTATGTTTCCTATTGCTGATGCAAGGGGCGATGTGATTGCTTTTGGTGGTCGAGTGATCGGCTCGGGTGAACCAAAGTACTTGAATACGGGAGACACGCCGTTATTTCACAAGTCGGAAGTGTTGTATGCCCTCGATAAAGCAAAAGCTGCTATGGCGAGCACTGGTGTTGCAATAGTAGTAGAAGGATATACCGATGTAATCGCTCTTCATGAAGCAGGGTTTTCTAACGTGGTTGCCACGCTGGGTACTTCACTTACTCGTCAGCATATCCGAATTCTTTCACATCATGCAAAATCGAAGATTATTTACCTCTTTGATGGTGATGAAGCGGGTCAGCGTGCTGCAGATCGTGCTCTAGGCTTTATTGATTCCTCGGTTACTCCCGAAGCGGGATCCTCGAAAGTAGATTTATGCGCGGTTACTTTGCCCGACAACCTTGATCCAGCTGATTTTATTGCTGAGCGTGGCCCGCAAGCGTTTTCGGAGGTACTAGAGCAAGCAATTCCTCTTATCCGGTTTGGAATTGATAGGCGGTTGTCTCGCTATGATCTTTCTACGCCGGAAGGAAGAAGTCGCGCTAGCAATGATGCTTTATCGGTGTTAGCACCTATCAAGTCTTCGCTTCTTGCTAAAGATTATGCGGTATATATTGCTAGTAAAGTCCATGCTCGTGAACAGGATATCTTAGAACGTTTGGAGCACCTGAAAGCTCCCGCTCAATATGACTATGATGATCGGGCAGTAAAGACTCGCTCTCAGTCTCAATCTCAACAGCCTTCACGTCGTGTGTTAAGTTCGCTTGAAAAAAATAGATTACGTACTGAGCGAGAATTTTTGAGTTTGTGCGCACAAACCCAGCGATGATTGGTGATTTTGTCAATGAACTTGGACAAACCGACTGGCACGATTCCGTTCATCGTGATCTTGCTTTAGTGCTTCTTGATGTCGTTTCAAAGGATTCTTCTTTGAATGTTGCTGATCTCATTCAAAAAGCTCAAGAGCAATGTCCGTATGCCCAGCGCATTTTGACTTCTTCTTCGGTTCCTTCAGATTCATCTGCTTTTGATTTATTGCGATTTATGGCTGATGAATTAAAGATCGGAGACATGGAACAAGCTATAGCTGCTATGCGCTCTCAGATGAATACCGCAAGTTCTGCCGAAGAAAGCGAGCTTGCTTTTCAGTCGATTCTCGTATTGCAATCAGAGCTTAATACGCTTAGAAAGCATCACGTCAAAAAATAATTAACGCCGAACAGTTAGCGTTTGATTATTGAGTTTTTGGTAAGTAACGATTAGGTCATCGTATTTTGCTACCTGCAAAGTCGCAATATTGGCTGGTATACTACAGAGCGAAAAACTTATAGTAATAATGCTGAAAGGTACGTTATGAAAACCTTAAAAATAGTTCTCTCCCCAGATCCTGGTCTTCGTTCGGTATGTGAGGAATGCACCGTTGGGGACAAATCCTTAATTAAACTCAGCAAGCAGATGTTGAAAACAATGTATGCAAATAATGGCTGTGGTCTTGCTGCTCCGCAGGTAGGGATCAATAAACGTTTTGTAGTTATTGATTGCTTAGATGATGAAGGAAATGCCGATCCCTATGTTTTGGTCAACCCTGTTATTGAATGGTCTAGTGCGGATGCGGTAACCGAAGAAGAAGGATGTCTTTCTCTTCCGGGTATTTCAGTTCCCATCACCCGTCCTTCAAAGGTCCGTGTTCGCTATTACGATCTTGAGGGAAATGAATGCAAAGTAGTGAGTGACGGCCTTTTAGGACGTTGTTTACAACATGAAATAGACCATCTTGATGGGAAAACCTTATTCGAATCCTGCTCGCCGATGGATAAAATCAAAGCATTGCATGACTACCACATTGCCCTTGAATCGGGCGCCAAGCAGGAGAGGTAGGATAGTTTATTATGCGCATTGTTTTTATGGGTACGCCGCGATTTGCGGAATTGGTGCTTGAAGAACTTCTTCAATCAGATCATGAGGTTGTCGCAGTGGTAACAAGACCTGATGCGATTCGCGGGCGTGGAAAGAAGCTTGTAAGCTCTCCCGTTAAGGCATGTGCGCAGCGTTTTGATATTCCTGTACTTGAGTATTCTTCTTTGAAATCCGAAGAAGCGTATCAAGCATTAATAAACTTTCATGCTGAGGTGTTTTGCGTGGCAGCGTATGGAGCACTGCTGCCTAAACGCATTTTAGAGTTACCGCGCTTTGGGTGTCTTAATATTCATGGATCTCTTTTACCTCGTTGGAGAGGGGCTGCTCCTATCGAGCGGGCAGTTTTGGCTGGTGATCATGAAACTGGCATTGGTATTATGCGGATGGAAGAGGGTCTTGATACGGGGGATGTTGCCTGTACCGCGGTAGTTAAAATTGAGCAAAAAACTGCTTCCGATCTTTCTGATGAGCTTGCTTGCGTTGGTGGTAAATGCCTCGTTTCTGTTTTGGATAAATTAGATTCTGGAACAGAAATCCATTGGACTAAACAGTCGAATGAAGGTATTACTTATGCTGATAAGCTTGCAAAAGGTGAGCTTGATATAGCTCCTGAACTCACTTGCAAAGAAGCACTTCTTCGCGTACAGGCATCAAGTGATAACCATCCTTGTCGATGCGAAATAGCTGGTAAAAAACTTACGATCTTAAAGGCATGCTTGGCTTCACAGGATATTGCAGTTCCTTGTGGAGAAATATCTTTCAGCTCAAAACGTCTCTATCTTGGGTTTTCTGATGGTGTCATAGAATTGGAAATAGTGAAGCCAGATGGAAAGAAAACGATGGAAGCGAAAGCTTTTGCGGCAGGTATTCAGGGTATAAAGCAGGGCGGCATTACTTGGAGTGCTCTCAATGCCTAAAACAGTTCGTCCTTCAAAAAAACAACGCGCTTCTCGTGTTACTCCTGCTCGAAAGCTTGCTTTTTCTGTTCTTGAAGATATTCGTTGTCACAAAGTTTTCTGGAGCAGGCATGGAATCGCGGGGCTAAAGCTCTCTCTTTACCACCTGCCGAAAAAGCTTTTGCGCGCCTATTAACAACGGAGGTTGTTTCTCGGCGGGGTAGTCTTGATATATTGATTAATCGTGTTTTAAAGAGTCCTGATGACATACAAGACGATGTGCGTAACGCGCTGAGAATTTCGTTTGTTGAATTGTTTTATCTTAATAAACCTGCTCACGTTGTTTCACATGAGGGGGTAGAGCTAGTACGTAGTTTTGCACCTAAAGCAGCAGGTGTGGCAAATTTCGCCTTAAGGCGTGCATGTGAGCAGAAAACTGAATTTCCCTTTGGCAACATTCATTCTGATGTTAGTGCAGCGAGTTTATATTTTGGGTTTCCTCAATGGCTTACTCAAAAACTTATTGACGAATTTGGTTTTGATTCTGCCTTTCACTTTATGGAGAATTCTAATTGTTCTGCTCCTTTGTTTTTTATTATTAATCAGGCTCATGCTAATGGTCCTCAAACCCTCAAGTCTCTCGTTAATCAAGGTATAAAAATATTTCCTTTACCTCGTATTCAGCAGAAAGATTGCGGGTTGTCATGTTTTCTTTTTGCTCAGAGAAGCGATGTAGGTAATGAATTTGTAATTGACCTGCTACGAAAAGGGTCACTTGTAATCAGTGATGGCGCCGCTCAAAAGGTTGCTTCTTTAGCTGCTCCTGATTGCTTTCCTGACAGGTTTTTAGAAATTGGTGCTGGAAGAGGAACAAAGTCTCTTCTTTTACAAAATGTGGCGCTTTCTCGTTTTGGTAAACAGATGGCACTCGACACTCTTGATGTTGATCAATCGCGTACAAAAGAGCGAATCTCTCGCCTCAAACAGGCTGATATTGTTCAAAATGAAGTGTTCTGTCAGGATGCAACGCATCTATCTCACTTCAGTGATGCAACGTATGATGCTGCTTTTATTGATGCTCCTTGTACGGGAGTGGGTACTTTGCGCAGGCATGCCGACATTCGATGGAGAGTAACAGAACATGAGATTCTGCCATGGCGGAAAAAGGACTGACGATGCTTAAGCAAGCAGCTCGATTAGTTAAACCAGGCGGATCTTTAACTTATGCCACCTGCACTTTTTTTCAAGGAAGAGATGAACAAGTAATTGAAGCTTTCCTAAAAAGTGAACAAGGAAACTCATTTTCTGTTAGTTCTCAACTGCTTTTTGATGACTTATTTCACAAGGCACAGTCAGAACCTTTGTTTGACACTCATTTTGTATGCAAGCTTCAAAAAGATGTTTCGTAATTATGTCATGACGTATTTTTCCTAGACCCACTACGTTCAAGGTTCTATAATCAAGAAAACCTTTAATGGCGGTACAGAGAGACCGATAAGGTGCAAACATATTGCTTTATGATTTCTTGGATGCTTAGGCGCAATGTGTCGCGTTTGTTAATCTAAGTTTTTGTAAGCCAAATTGATTGCCCCTCTCTGTCTTGGGGCTTTTTTCATCTTAAGGCAGAGTGGTAAAGGGATGATCATCTTTCTCGTCAACACTCTATGTTTGATAAGAAGTTTGTCTCTTTATGAAAGGGTTTGTCTGTACGCACGTTAGTTTAGGAAAGGAGCGTGCATGCAAGACAAAGGAACCGATGAGTCCATCGTTATGGAAGAGTCTGAAATTGATCGAACTCTCGTTAGGATGGCCCATCAAATACTAGAGCAAAATAAAGGCTGTCAAGATCTCGCAATTGTAGGGATAGTGACAAGGGGTGATGTTCTTGCCCGCAGAATTGCTCGTTTAATCGAGGATATCGAAGGGACTAAGCTTCCTGTCGGTTCTCTTGATATTAGTTTTTATCGAGATGATTCTATTATGAATCTTTCTCCAGTACTTCAAGGTACTGAAATCTTTTTCCCTATCGACGGTAAAACAATTATTTTGGTTGATGATGTTTTGTATACCGGTCGTACTATTCGAGCAGCACTCGATGCTTTGATGGATTTAGGAAGACCTGCTCGTATTCAGCTTGCCACTCTTATTGACCGAGGTCATAGAGAGCTTCCTATCAGAGCTGACTTCGTAGGAAAAAACGTTCCTTCTGCCTCTAATGAAAGCGTTAGGTTATATCTCAAAGAAATCGATGGACAAACAAGTGTCCGTATCAAACGCTTAGAACCAGGCCAACATGTCGGATCTGCTCCAGTGAAGGGAGCTTAGCAATGTTTAATCACAAACATCTTCTCTCCATTGATGATCTTTCATCGGATGACATAATGACCGTGCTGGAACAAGCTCGAAAGTTCGAAGAGGTTAATGAGCGTAGCATTAAAAAGGTTCCCGCGCTTCGTGGAAAAACGGTTTGCAACTTGTTTTTTGAGCCTTCCACCAGAACTCGAGGCTCTTTTGAACTTGCAGAAAAGAGACTCTCTTGTGATTCGCTCAACGCCGGAGGAAGCGCTTCTTCAACCGTAAAAGGTGAGAGTCTGGTTGATACGGTTCGCACCATTGATGCCATGAAGGTTGATATGTTTATTGTTCGGCATAAATGCGCTGGAGCTCCGTACATGGTTTCGCAAAACACTAATGCGAGCGTAATTGATGCAGGTGATGGCAAGCATCAACATCCTACTCAAGCATTGCTTGATCTTTATACTATCTGGAAAGAAAAGGGCTCCTTTGATGGCCTTCGTGTGGGAATCGTTGGCGATATTGCTCATTCGCGAGTTTGTGGTTCTCTGGTTCCTGCATTGAAAAAAATGGGTGCAAACGTGACGCTTATTGCTCCTGCTACGTTGTTACCTGCTTGTCCTGAAGCTCTAGGAGCTGATGAGGTAACTCCTTATTTTGATGAAGTGCTTCCTTCGCTTGATGTGGTATATATGCTTCGTATTCAAATGGAGCGATTAGAAAATGCTCCTTTCCCCAGCTTACGTGAATATCATCTTCTTTACGGTCTCAACGAACAGCGCTCACATCTTATGAAAGAGGATGCCATCATTTGTCATCCTGGACCTATTAATCGTGGTGTCGAGCTCGATAGTTACATGGCTGATGGTCATAAATCAGTTATTGTCGAGCAAGTTTTTTCAGGTGTCTGCGTTCGTATGGCACTTATCTATTTGTTGTTAGGGGGAGCCAACGATGAAATCGCTCATTAAAAATGTAAGGGTCATAGATCCTGCACTTTCTTTAGATGAAGTTGCCGATATTCTTATTGATGGTCAAACCATTGCTCAAGTTGGTAAAAATATCGAATGTGCTGATGCAGAAATCTTTGATAGAGATGGCTGCATTGCAGTACCAGGTTTAGTAGATATTCATGTTCATCTTCGAGACCCCGGACAAGAATATAAAGAGACTATCGAAACGGGTACTGCTGCGGCTGCTCACGGTGGTTTTACGGGCATTTGCTCTATGCCTAATACTAATCCTACGACCGATAATGCAACGACTATTGATTATGTGCTTGATAAGGCAGCACAAGCTGGCCATTGTCGCGTTTATCCTTCGGGAGCCTGCACAAAGGGTTTGAAGGGTGAATCCCTTTCAGAAATGGGTGACATGGTTTTGCATGGAGCTGTTGCTTTTACCGATGATGGTCGAGGTGTGCAAACTCAGGGGTAATGCGTCGCGTGATGGACTATGCCAAAATGTTCAACAAGGTAGTTATGAGTCACTGCCAAGATGAAGACCTAGTTGGTCCAGGACAAGTTAATGAAGGGGTTGTTTCAACTCGTTTGGGATTGGCAGGATGGCCTGCAACGGGAGAGGAACTTCAAATTCAACGCGACATTGCCCTTTCTGAATTAACAGGTTGTCCTATTCATATTCAGCATATTACCTCTGCACGAGGGGTTGAGCTTGTAAGAGAAGGCAAAGCTTGTGAATCCAGGTTACGTGCGAAGTAACCCCTCATCATTTAGTTCTCAACGAGGATGATATTACGACTACCTACAATACTAATCTCAAAATGAATCCTCCTCTTCGTTCCAAAGCTGATAATGCTGCTCTCATAGAAGGAATAAAAGACGGCACTATTGATTGTATTGTGACCGATCATGCCCCCCATGCTGATCATGAAAAAGCTCGTGAATTTGAACTAGCTCCCTTCGGTATGACAGGCTCGAGACATCACTCGGTTATTCTTACCTATCTTGTTGATCCTGGGCTTATTACCTACAACGAGTTGGTTGAATTAATGGCGATAAAACCTCGCGAAATACTTCGTCTCGATCAGGTAACTTTAAAGCAGGGTAGTGTTGCTGACATTACCATCTTTGATCCAGAAGTAACCTGGACGGTCCAGTCTGATGATATGTACTCCAAATCGCATAATTCAGGATTTTTGGGTTATACCCTAAAGGGACGTGCGACCGATGTATTTGTGGGTGGCACGGTGACCTGTAAGGATGGTGTCGTAGTTGAGTAAGCTTTTAGAACATACCAGTTATGGTCAACATGGCAACGCAAAATTAGTATTAGAGGATGGCTCGGTTTTTGAGGGTTATTCATGCGGTGCTTCGGGTGAGGTATACGGCGAAGTGTGTTTTAATACTTCGCTTGAAGGGTACCTTGAAGTTATCTCTGATCCTTCTTATGCTGGTCAAATTATTACGATGACCTATCCTCAAATTGGCAATTATGGCGTAAACCGCGACGACTTGCAGGCAGATACTCTTGCTTTACGTGGTTTGGTTGTTCACGAAATGTGCTTCACTCCTTCGAATTGGAGAAGTGAAATTTCGCTTCCAGATTTCCTTAAAGAGCAAAATGTGGTTGCCATTGGCGGAATCGATACACGATCTCTTACCACTCATCTGCGTGACCACGGTGCACAAAGAGGGGTCTTATCCACAACTGATTTCGATACGGATAGTCTATTAGCTAAAGTTCGCGCATCAGAGAGTATTGTTGGAGTAAATCTTGCAAAGACGGTAAGCCGCAGTGAGCCTACTTCATTTACGGAACTTCCTCAAAGCCAATCATTTGCTCTTGATGATCCCAAAGATTCAAGGTATCGCGTTGTTGCCTATGATTGTGGGGTAAAAAAATCCATTCTCCAGGGTCTAATTCGTGTTGGTTGCGAGTTGACGGTTGTTCCCTGGAATACACCAGCTGAAGAGGTGCTTTCTCTCAATCCTGATGGCGTGTTTTTAAGTAATGGACCAGGGATCCCGAAGCGGTTCGTGAGACTTATCTTCAGGCTGAAAAACTCATCGGAAAAGTTCCGCTTTTTGGAATATGTTTGGGCCATCAGATGATTTCATTAGCGTCTGGTGCTGAAATGGAAAAGCTGAAATTTGGTCATCGCGGCGGAAATCAGCCTGTGATGAATCTACGTACGGGAAGAGTAGAAATAACTGCACAAAATCATGGTTTTGGATTGCTGTTTGATTCTTTAGGTCCTCTCGTCCCTGAGCTTTCTGCAGACGTTTCAGACCATGTACAAGATTTGCGTTTTTGGTGCGAAAAGCAATGTGCGCCTGTAGTTCAAAATGAAAAGTTTGGTCGTATTCAGCTTACTCACGTCAACCTCAATGATGGAACTGCTGAGGGTATTGCGTTTTTAGATCATCCCGTTTTTTCCGTTCAGTACCATCAGAAGCAAGTCCTGGTCCAACTGATGCGCACTATCTCTTTACTGCCTTTACGCGGCTAATGGATGGAAGGTCAGATTATCTGGATATCGATATTGCCCAAGATCGTCTCGCAGGATGGAAGTTTGGCGCAACGGAAGGTGAGATTAATGCCTAAAAGAGAAGATATAAAGCGTATCTTAGTAATTGGATCAGGTCCTATTGTTATTGGACAGGCATGCGAATTCGACTATTCCGGTGCGCAGGCATGTAAGGTTCTAAAAGAAGATGGGTATGAAGTAGTGCTGGTCAATTCGAATCCAGCAACTATTATGACCGATCCACAGCTAGTTGATCGCACCTACGTTGAGCCTATTACCAAGGACTTCATTGAAAAGATCATCGAAAAGGGAACGTCCTGATGCTTTGCTTCCTACTTTAGGAGGTCAAACAGCACTAAATGCCGCTGTAGAGCTTGCCAAAGCTGGCATTCTCGAAAAATATGGAGTAGAAATGATCGGGTGCGATCTTGCAGCCATTGAACGAGGTGAAGATCGTAAACAATTCAACGAGGCTATGGCAGAAATAGGTCTTGAAGTTGCACGAAGCGGATATGCTTATTCTCTTGAAGATGCTCTTTCTCTTGCCGATTCACTTGGTTACCCACTGGTAATTCGCCCTTCATTTACACTCGGAGGAGCAGGTGGCGGCATTGCGCATAATCAAGAAGAGCTCGAACTTATTGTTTCTCAAGGTCTTGATTTATCTCCAGTAAGCGAAGTTCTTGTCGAAGAGAGTATTGAGGGCTGGAAAGAATACGAAATGGAGGTTATGCGCGATAAGGCGGGTAACGGTATTATCATCTGCTCCATTGAGAATTTTGATCCAATGGGTGTTCATACGGGAGACTCTATTACTGTTGCTCCGGCACAGACTCTCTCAGACGTTGAGTATCAACGTATGCGAGTTGCTTCACTTGCAATTTTAGAAAAAATCGGTGTGGAAACAGGTGGATCAAACGTTCAGTTCGCTATTAATCCTCAAAATGGTCGATTAATTGTAATCGAAATGAATCCTCGTGTTTCTCGCTCCTCTGCTCTTGCTTCTAAGGCAACTGGCTTTCCTATTGCGAAGGCAGCAGCTAAGTTGGCTGTTGGTTACACCTTAGATGAGATCACTAACGACATAACCAAGGCAACGCCGGCATGTTTTGAACCTTCAATTGACTACTGCGTTGTAAAAGTTCCTCGCTTTGCTTTTGAAAAATTTAAGGGTACGGATACTACCCTTTCTACGCGTATGAAAGCGGTCGGCGAAATTATGGCTATTGGCCGTACTTTTGAAGAGGCTTTTGGTAAGGCAATGCGCTCTTTAGAGAATGGTCGTGCTGGTTTAGGTTCGGACGGAAAAGACAGCTTCGATGAAGAGCATTTCGAAGAATTAGTAGGTAAGCCTACTGAAGATCGCATGTTTTATATCGCTGAAGCATTCCGTCGCAATTGGACAATTGATCAAGTATTTAATGCATCCAAAATTGATCGTTGGTTCCTCTCTCGTCTTTACGACATTATTCAAGTTGAAAAGCGCTTGGAACGTATTCGCTTGATGAATTAGATGCACAAGACTTGCTACGAGCAAAGCAATTTGGCTTATCGGACATCCAAATTGCTTACTTAACGGGTAGCGACGAACATACCGTTCGAGCTCGCCGCAAAGAACTTGGGGTTGTACCCGTATTTAAGACGGTAGATACGTGCGCAGCCGAATTTGAGAGCCGTACCGAATATCATTACAAAACCTACGAGTCGGGCGAAAGCGAAGTACGCCCTTCTACAAAAAAGCGCGCTATGATTTTAGGAGCTGGACCCAATAGAATTGGCCAGGGTATAGAATTTGATTATTGCTGCGTACATGCAAGCTATGCTCTTCATGACGCCGGTTTTGAAACCATAATGGTCAACTGTAATCCAGAAACTGTTTCAACTGACTACGACACCTCTGATCGCCTTTACTTTGAGCCTCTAACGTATGAAGACGTTATGGACATTGTCGATGTAGAACAGCCTGATGGGGTTGTAGTTACTTTGGGTGGACAAACTCCTCTTAAGCTTGCACGTGATCTTGAGAATTCTGGAATGGTTGTTATGGGAACAAAGCCCGAAGCTATTGATCTGGCAGAAGATAGAGATCGCTTCTCCGAAATATTAGACGAACTTCATATTACCTATCCTGCGGCAGGCATGGCCTCTTCATTTGAAGAAGCTTGTCAGGTAGCTGATCGCATTGGTTTCCCTCTTTTAGTTCGCCCTTCCTACGTTTTAGGTGGACGCGGCATGGTAATTGCCTATGACGCAAAGTACCTTGAGAAGTATATGGCTGAAGCAGCACGTATTACACCAGATCATCCAGTTTATTTGGATCGTTTTCTTGAAGGTGCAATCGAATGTGATGTTGATGCGCTCTGTGATGGAAAACAGGTATATATCGGCGGTGTGCTAGAACATATCGAAGAAGCAGGTGTTCACTCAGGAGATTCTGCTTGCTGTATTCCGCCGTTCACCTTATCTGAATCTCAGGTTTCACAATTGCGTTCTATTACCCGCAGGCTTGCACTTCGTTTGGGAGTTGTCGGATTATTAAATGTGCAGTTCGCCATCAAAGATTCGGTGGTGTATGTAATTGAAGCTAACCCGCGTGCTTCTCGTACCGTTCCTTTTATTTCTAAAGCAACAGGGGTTCCTTTGGCAAAGATTGCTGCACGTATTATGGCGGGTGAGAGTCTTGAGAGCTTCAATTTGCTGATGACGACGTGACAGTCTCATTTTTGCGTAAAAGAAGCCGTTATGCCTTTTGGTCGTTTCCCTGGAGCAGATGTTGTATTAGGGCCTGAGATGAAATCAACGGGCGAAGTTATGGGCATCGCAAATAATTTCCCAGGTGCTTATGCTAAAACACAAGCTGCGGTAGATATGGAGCTACCAAAAACAGGCACTTGCTTCCTTTCGGTATGCGACCGCGATAAACGAGCTATTTTGCCACTTGCGCGAGATCTGGCACGGATGGGCTTTAAGCTCATTTGCACTTCAGGCACTGCTCGCGCTCTTGAATCTGCGAATATTCCTTGTGAAGTTATTGGTCGTGTAAGTGATCCTGAGCCCAATATTGCTACCTTAATTGGTGAAGGTAAAATTGATTTAATGATCAATACTCCTTTTGGGCAAGAAACTCGCTCTGATGGGTACGTTTTACGCACGCTTGCGGTTCGACAAAATCTTTGTTATGTCACCACTTTGGCGGGTGCTCAGGCTTTTGTTTCTGCTATTGATAATCTACGTGATGACAATCTCCCCATTATTGCCTTGCAAGATTTAGACCAATGGGAGGAGAAGTGATTTTGCTATGAGCTCAATTCTCGAAAAAACCGGATTGATCCGAGAAAACTATGCCCTTTCTCATACGTTGTGGCTTATGAAGGTTGAAGTGGATGAAATTGGTGTTCGCTTACAACCGGGACAGTTTGTTCATATTCAATTCCCTAGCATGGAGGGACATATACTAAGACGCCCTTTTTCGGTGTATTACACTGAAAACGAAGGCAAGGTTTTGGCGATTCTTTATCAAGTTGTAGGATATGGCACTTCTCATATGACTACCTTGCCATCGGGTACCGCTGTTTCGGTAATGGGCCTATTGGGCAAGGGTGGTCCGTGTCTTCTCAGACCTCTTCAGCTTTATTGGTTGCTGGTGGGGTGGGAGGAGCTCCGCTCTATCTTCAGGCGGAGGCGCTTCTTGCACAGAATATTGAGGTTGACGTAATTCTTGGTGCCCAAACCGCACAGGCGTTGGTTGTTGAAGAGCGCTATAGGGACTTACTCGGAAAAGATATCTATATTGCTACTGATGACGGCACAAAAGGTCATAAGGGATTTTGCACTGATTTGGTAGATGAGTGTCTATCTGATCGGTCTTACGATTGCGTGTATTGTTGTGGTCCTGAACCAATGATGCGCATTGTTTCTTCAAAATGTTTAGCTGCAGGGGTACCTACCTATATTTCGCTTGAAAAGCGTATGGCATGCGGCATTGGTGCTTGTCTTTCCTGCATTGTTGAAACTAAGCAAGGCAGGAAACGTTCTTGTGTTGATGGTCCCGTGTTTGATGCTGCGGAGGTGATTTGGTAATGGCTGTAAATATGCAGGTCAACCTTGGTGGATTGCTTATGAAAAATCCCGTAACAACCGCTTCAGGTACCTTCGCTTCGGGTCATGAGTATGCTGATTTTATTGATGTTGGTGCACTTGGGGCAGTTACCACCAAAGGTGTCTCGCTTAACGGATGGGCTGGAAACGACGCTCCAAGAATTGCCGAAACCCCTTTTGGAATGTTGAATTCAATTGGACTACAAAATCCTGGAGTGGAAGTTTTAAAGCAACGTGATTTGCCCTGGCTGAAAGGCCAGAATGCAACCGTTATTGTTAATGTTTCGGGCCATAGCCTTGATGAGTATGCGGCAGTTGTTGATTCTCTTGAAGAATCCAATGAGGTAGATGCTTACGAACTGAATATTTCTTGTCCTAATGTTGACTGTGGGGGAATGACTTTTGGTACTGATCCCACGATGGCAGCTTCAGTAGTTACTGAATGTCGTAAGCGTACTAAGCGTCCTTTAATTGTAAAGTTGACTCCAAACGTCACCGACATTACTGAGATTGCAAAGGCAGTTGAAGATGCAGGTGCTGATGCGGTTTCGCTCATTAATACACTTTTAGGAATGGCGATTGATGCAAAAACGCGCAAACCGATACTTGCTCGTGTCGTTGGAGGACTTTCGGGTCCTGCCGTTAAGCCGGTTGCTCTTCGTATGGTTTGGCAAGTTCACCAATCGGTTCAAATTCCTATTCTTGGTATGGGAGGTATTAGTACCGGGCTCGATGCGGTTGAATTTATGCTTGCGGGTGCTACTGCGATAGCGGTGGGCACTGCTAATTTTGTTAACCCTCACGCTACTATTGAGGTAATTAAAGGGATCGAATCGTACTGTGAAGAAAATGGAATTGCCGAGGTTAATCAGTTGATTGGAGCTCTCGAATGTTAGATTTTAATACTATCCCTCGAAAAGAAAGAGTAATCGTTGCTCTTGATTGTGATCGTAGTCGTGCTCTCGAATTAGCTGACATGCTTGCAGGTAAGGCAACGTGGTCAAATCGGTATGACCTGTTCTATCAGGAAGGCCTTATTTTATTACTGCCTTACAAAAAGAGGTTCAAGGTTTTTCTTGACTTAAAGTTTCATGACATTCCGCATCAGGTAAAAGGAGCTGCTAAAGCTGCTGCTGAAGCAGGTGCCGACATGCTTACCATGCATGCAGTCGGGGGGCTTTCTATGATGAAAGCTGCAAAGGAAGGTTTATCCGAAGCTCGATGGGTCGAAGAAGAACCTATTTCATTGGCTATTACGGTTCTTACCAGCATGAGTGAAGAAGATCTACGGAGCACAGGAGTTACGCGTAAGGTTAAGGACCAAGTTATTAGTCTTGCAAATCAGGCTAAAGAGGCGGTCTATCCGGTGTTGTAACTTCTCCTCAGGAGGCAGCGATGCTTCGCGAGGTATTAGGACCAAATGCTTACATTGTTACTCCAGGTGTAAGGCCTGCAGGCGCGGCACTAGGAGATCAAACACGTGTGGCAACTCCTAAAGCTGCGTTTGATAACGGTGCCTCACATATTGTTATTGGTCGTTCCTTATTACCGACAGGCGAGATCCTCGCTGCTGCATTTGAAGCAATCGCAAAGGAGCTATAAGGAATGGAAACCTCTGAAATACAGGAACTCTTAGAAAAGATGAATGTTCTTAAAAAGCAAGAACAGAGTCTCTCGATTAATCCGCAGGCTTTAATGGTGGATCCAATTGTTTCAAATAAACTTGCGGTAGAACTGCTTCAAAAGGTTGATAGGGAAGCAAAACCAGAGATTGTTTTGTCGCTTTCTGGAGTTGACTCTTACTTTGCTTATAACATTGCACTTTCCGCATGGATGAAATTTGGAGTTTGTGATTTCGAATCAGAAGAGATTACCTCTCTCTTTCGTTTGAAAAAGAAGGATAAGGTAATCGTTGTTCTTGATACCTTTAATGAAGAAATTGCGCAAAAATTGATTAGTTTTGTTGAATCTAAGGAAGCCCGTGTGATGGCTGTTTTATCTTTAGTAGGAGCAAACTCAACGATAGAAAATATTCCTTGTCATTCACTTCTTTAGTCTTTAGATTCGTGTA
>ENA-OQAS01000482-OQAS01000482.1-human-gut-metagenome-genome-assembly--contig:-NODE-482-length-20615-cov-5.701435_pt1 | contig 20615 bp, 31 predicted proteins | sample MGYA00242733_ERZ504523 | MGnify/ENA primary metagenome ERZ504523 (study PRJEB26092, sample SAMD00036239) | human gut metagenome | host: Homo sapiens | study: EMG produced TPA metagenomics assembly of...
TTCAGCCGCTTGCCTTATCCGTAGGCGGCTGCACCCGGGCGGTGGCAGCGCGAGAATTTCGTTCAATTTGCCGGTAGAAATGCGCATGGTGCTCTGGGCATACACATAAGCGATCTGCTCAAACAGGCGATCCACACGCTGGCCGGTCTTGGCAGAGATAAACACAAAGGCGCAAACTTCATAAAGCAAAGTCTACTGCCAGTTTCTCTTTATACTCCCGCATCGTATTGCCGTCTTTTTCCACAGCGTCCCACTTGTTAACCACCACAATACAGCCTTGCCTTGGTCCAGAGCTATACCGGCCACCTTGGAGTCCTGCTCCGTGAAGCCTTCGGTAGCATCGATCATAATCACGCACACATCGGCTCGCTCCACAGCGGTACGGGCGCGGATAATGCTATATTTTTCAATGGCGTCTGTCACCTTGCTCTTGCGCCGAATGCCGGCGGTGTCAATAAAGGTGAACTTGCCGTATTGATTTTCAATGCGGGTGTCCGTAGCGTCCCGCGTGGTGCCTGCAATATCGGACACAATGGCTCGCTCCTGGCCGCTGATCCGGTTGATCAATGAGGACTTTCCCACATTGGGCTTGCCGATGACCGCCACCTTGATGGTATCGTCTTCCTCTTCTTCCTCACTCTCTGGGGGAAAGTAAGCGATCACTGCATCCAGCAGATCGCCGGTGCCGTGACCGTGCACGCAGATACGGCAATCGGGTCACCCATACCCAAATTATAAAATTCGTAGACTCCGGATCCGGGGCACCGACACTGTCGCACTTATTGACGCACAAGATCACCGGTTTGCCGCTTTTTTGCAGCATATTGGCCACATCCTGATCGGTAGCCACCACGCCGCTGCGCAGATCCGTCACCAGAACGATCACATCCGCCGTGGCAATGGCAATGTTGGCCTGGGCGCGCATTTGAGAGAGGATCACATCATCCGCCCGCGGCTCAATACCGCCGGTATCCACCAGCAGAAAGCGGTGACCCAACCACTCACAGTCGCCGTAAATGCGGTCCCGGGTCACGCCGGGCTTGTCGTCCACAATGGACAGACGGGCGCCTACCAATTTATTAAAAAGTGTGGATTTGCCCACGTTGGGGCGGCCCACAATGGCAACAACAGGTCTCGCCATAATAGACCCTCCTTTCAAGCAAATAGCAAGAAAGGCGGACATAAGCCCCGCAGCCTGTTCGGCTGTGACCAAGTCCGCCTTTGTGTTGAAGTTTTTGGCTTACGCCTCGTCCTTGCTGACAACTGCCTTGCCGTTGTAGTAACCGCAGTTGGCGCACACTTTGTGCGGCACGGTGTAGCCGGCGCAGTTGGGGCACTTAACGAGAGTAGGCGCATTCAGCTTCCAAACGCTGGAACGTCTTTTGTTCTTTCTTGCCTTTGAAGTTTTTCTCTTAGGTACTGCCATTTGAATTGCCTCCTTTATAATCCTTGATGCAAAATAATCACTTAATCCAGCAGCTGCAAAAGGGCTTCCAATCTGGGATCAACATCCTTTGGCAGTCGCAGGGTCCGTCATTCAAATTCTTGCCGCACTTGCAGCAAAGGCCCTTACAGTCCGGCTTGCACAGCATTTTGGTGGGAAAGAACAATAATAGCTCTTCCCGCAAAAGGTCGCTGAGATCCAGCGCGCTGTCCTGTACCAAAACATACTCGTCGTCCGCATCCTCCCGGTTTTGGAGATCCTCTACCAAGATCTTGTGTAAGGACAACGACATGGGCTTTTGAACGGGCTCGGCGCAGCGGTCGCACACGCCGTCAAACACAAAGGACAGATCCAGATCTAAATAACATACATCCGCCTTTGCATACGCCTGTCCGGTCACGCGCACCGGCTGGCGCAGCGGGCAATACGAACCGTATTGCAAATCGTGGAAGTCCAGCTGCTCCTCAATGGCAATACGCTGTGTATCGCCGCCGAAAAGTGCCTTCAGGTCTAACTTCACAAAACCACCTCACGATCGCACTTTAAGTATTATATATACAAGACGCCGCTTTGTCAATAGTTATTTTTGCGGCGGAAAAAATAAAGAGCCTGAAAAAGGCTCTTTATTTGTGCATTTTTGCTTACAGCTCTTCGCAGTAGTCAAACACTTCCACCGGCAGATCCTCTTTGTCACAGCTGATGGTGAAGTAGAAATCCACATCCTGTGCCTCGCTCAACTCGGACAGCATATCAAAGAACTGTACCAGCTTCTGATACTCTCTGCCAACGATCTTAAAGGTGGCGTCGATCAAAATATCCGTCACGTCGTAGTTGCCGGCGCAGATACCGGCCAAAAAGCCGTAAAACGCCTTACAACCGCTGACACGGTATGTATCGGTCTCCAGCAGGCGAGCCTTAGAGGACACATCGTAAGTGAGCTTGGGCTCCTTTTCAATGCACACCACATTGCCGTCAGACTTCTCTACGCAGGTGTTCACCAGGTCAATGAGTTTTTTGGTTTTGCCTGAGCCTTTGTTGCCGATAATGAGCTTAATCATTTATTATTCCTCCAATAGGATTTATTTGCAACTCTATTTTAGCATAACCCCAACTGTTTTTCAAGGTTTTCTTTTTCACTTTCATAACCGGGTTTGCCAAGGAGTGCAAACATATTCTTTTTGTAGCTCTCTACGCCGGGCTGATTAAAGGGATTGACCTCCAACATATAGCCGGAAACGGCGCATACTTCTCAAAGAAATAGATCATATAGCCATGTTTTCTGCGTCCAGGGCGTCGATTTCCAGAACAAAGTTGCCAACGCCGCCGGCGGTGTGGGCCAGCAGAGTGCCCTGGCGGGCCTTTTCATTCACATAACTCATTTCCTTACCGGCCAGGAAGTTCAAGCCGTCAATATTGCCCTCTTCCTCGCCGATCACATAATCGCTCTGGGGGCGGGCAAACTGCATCACGGTCTCAAACATCAGCTTGCTGCCGCTTTCCTGGATATACTGACCTACGGAGTGCAGGTCGGTGGAAAACACGCAGGACACCGGGAACAGGCCCTTGCCGTCCTTGCCCTCGCTCTCTGCAAACAGCTGCTTGAGCCACTCGTTGAACAGTGTCATTGCCGGCTCATAAGACACAAAGCACTCCAGACTCTTGCCCTTGTTGTAGAAGCAATTTCTGGCGGCGGCATATTTCAGCACATCGTTGGTGTCTACCGTCTGGCCACAAAGCGTGTCCTCTGCGGTCTTGGCCCCGGTCATCAGAGCATCAATATCAATACCGGCAACAGCGATGGGCAACAGACCCACGGCGGTGAGCACGCTGTAACGGCCACCCACATTATCCGGCACGACAAAGGTCTCATAGCCTCTGCATCTGCCAACGCCTTTAAGGTACCCTTAGACTGGTCGGTGGTGCAGAAAATGCGCTTTGCTGCCTCCTCTGCGCTGTACTTCTTGTTGACCATCTCCCGGAACACACGAAAAGCAATAGCCGGCTCCGTAGTTGTGCCGCTCTTGCTAATCACATTCACGCAAATGTCCTTGCCCTCGCAAAGAGCCACGGTCTCATTCAGCATCTCCGGGCTGATGGAGTTGCCGATAAAGAAGATCTGCGGGGTATCCTTAGCCAGCAGGTTGTAATTGGGCGACTTCAGCGCCTCGATCACGCGCGTGCGCCAAGATAAGAGCCGCCGATACCGATCACGATCAGTACTTCTGCATTCTTCTGAATGTAAGAGGCCGCCTTTTTAATGCGAGCAAACTCCTCTTTGTCATAATCGGTGGGCAGATGTACCCAACCCAAAAAGTCGTTACCGGCACCGGTACCGTCCATCAGGGTCTTTTGCGCAGCCGCAGCCTGGGGCTCCAGCGCCTGAATATCCGCCTTGCTGACAAAAGCTTCAGCAAAATTACTGTTAAATTTAACTGCCATCATTTTATCTCCATTCTACTTGGAATTTCAAATCCTCATTTTACAACAACAAGGCAGATTTTTCAACACTTATTTTCAAAATGTCCTTAAAAAGCGGACAAAAACCGACCAAAAGGCGGTTTTGTCGATATTCACCCCGGCATACACCGGCAGTTCCGCCACCGTTTTTCCGTCCAGTTTGACTTTCACGGTGCCCACCTTGGTGTTCTTGCGCACAGGCGCATCCACCGTCTTTTTTAACTTATATTCATAAGTGGGACCACCGCTGCCTTTGGCACAAAGCAACGGCTGTTTTGCAGGTACGGCGGGGTTCAGGATCTTTTGGACGCCGTTTTTCACGGTAATTTGGGTAATTTTCTTCGGGTCTGCCAACAGGGTCACCAGGCGATAATCCGCAAAGCCGCTGTCCAGCAGAGCCGTAGCAGCGGAAAAGCGCTGCTCGCTGGTCTTGGCGCCCAGCACCACGGCGATCAGCTGCATACCGTCCCGCCGGGCAGTAGCGCACAGGCAAAAACCCGCCTTCTCTGTGGTGCCGGTTTTCAGCCCGGTAATGCCGTCATAAGTGTTAACCAATTTATTGGTATTATTCAGTTCCGTTTTGCCGTTCCGCAGACTGTCGAGCCACACGGTAGTATACTTGGTGATCCAGTTGTGGCGCAGCACTTCCCGGGCAATCACTGCCAGGTCGTAAGCAGAAGAAAAATGATTTTTGGCCGTATCATCCAGGCCTGTACAGTTCTCAAAATGGGTATCTTGCAGCCCCAATTCCTTGGCACGGGCATTCATACGCTGTACAAAAGCGCCGTCCGACCCGGCTACGAACTCTGCCAGCGCCGTACAGGCGTCATTGGCGGAAGCGATCACCACCGCCTTCAGAAGTTCCTCCACGGTCATCTGCTCCCCCACTTCCAGCCAGATTTGGGAACCGCCCTTGGAGGCTGCGTTGGCACTGCCGGTGACTGTATCCGTCAGTTTAATCTTGCCGGTGTCCAAGGCTTCCGCAACCAGCAGCATGGTCATCAACTTAGTGACCGACGCCGGGGAGCGCCTGTCGTGGGCATTCTTCTCAAAGAGCACAGCCCCTGTATCTGCGCTCACCAGCACGGCGCTGGGTGCCTCTACCGTCTTTTCATCCACAGCGGCAAAGCAGGGTGCAGGCACCGCCAACGCCAGCATCAAAGCCAGCAAAAATGTTCCGATTCTTTTCATCAAACCACCTCATTGTTTGCGCTAAAAAATCTTGCTCCACCACCTGCTTTATGCTATAATGTCGTGGATTGGAGCGTAATAGATATGAAAGCTGCTTTTTACACCCTTGGCTGCAAGGTCAACCAGTATGAAAGTGAATATATGGCCGAGCTGCTGCGCAGCGCCGGTTTTGAAATTGTGTCCCCGGATGAGGAAGCGGACTACTACATCGTCAACTCTTGTACGGTAACCGCCACTGCGGACCAAAAGACCCGCCAAAGTGTGCGCCGCTTTAAGCGCCGTCACCCGGGCGCAACGGTGATCCTCACCGGCTGTATGCCCCAGGCATTCCCGGAGGAGGCCAAGGCCCAGCTGGACGCAGACATTGTATTCTCTAACAAGAGCGACGGTGATATTTTTCCATCATCAACCGGTATCATACAGAAAAAAGCCGCATTGTGGACATTAACGCCCACCAAACCGGCGACCCCTTTGCCCCCTGTGCCATCAGCGGCTTTGGGCAGCGCGTGCGCGCCTTTGTAAAAATTGAGGACGGCTGTGACCGGTTTTGCTCCTACTGCATTATCCCCAAATCCAGGGGGCGTGTGCGCTCCAAGATGCCGGCGGACCTGGAAAAAGAAGTGCAGGACCTGGCTGCCCACGGCATTAAAGAGATCGTACTGGTAGGCATCAACCTGTCCGCCTACGGCAAGGGACAGGATTTTGACCTGCTGGACGCGGTTGCCATTTGCGACCGCACCCCCGGCATTGCCCGGGTGCGCCTTGGCTCTCTGGAGCCGGACCACATCACCGACCGCATGATTGCCGGGCTGGCAAAGATAGAAAAATTCTGTCCCCAGTTCCACATCTCCCTGCAAAGCGGCTGCACCAAAACCTTAAAATCCATGAACCGCCACTACACGGCGGATGAATATGCAGACCTGTGCCGCAAGCTGCGTGCCGCATTCCCGGGTGCCACTTTGACCACGGACATGATGACCGGCTTTCATGAAGAAACAGAAGCCGATTTTGAAGAGAGCCTGGCCTTTGCAAAGAAGATCGGTTTTGAAAAGGTACATGTATTTCCCTATCTCAACGAGAGGGCACAGCAGCCTCTAAACGGGGCGACAGCGTACCTCGCAGGAGAAGGAACGCCGGGCAAAAAAATTGATTGCAGAGACGGACAAGCTGCGAGAAGTCTATTTTGACGGACTTGTAGGCAAAAAAGCAGAGGTACTGGTGGAGCAACAACAGCCGGACGGCACCTACACCGGCTACACCCGCAATTATGTACCGGTAACCATCCACCGTCGGAATCTGCACATCGGCGGTCTGGTGGAAGTGACCATTACCGGAGTAGAAAACGCCGATCATTGCATAGCAGAGTAAAGGCCGCTGACCTCCTCCCCTACGCTGTCGTCGGATAGATAGCCGTAGGAGAACACATAAAAGCCCTTTACCGTCGGAATTTGGCGGATAAACTGAATTTGGCGAAAGATCATATTCTTATTTTCCCGGAACTCGCCTTTGCCCCGCCCGGCGTAGGCGTCTGCCTTGCCGCATTTATACAGCGGCAGGCCGATATAGAGATCACAGGCGGTAACCAGATCCCGCCAGTCTTTTACCGTTTTCATAAAGGGCAGGTATCGTTAAGAAGCCGAAGTACACCTGGGACACAGATAATCGCAGTAACCCTTTTGGGTTGCCCAGGTCTCCACATCGGCGTACAAACTGTCCCGATCATTGGCAATGCCCGCCGCCGGGCTGATGCCAAAGGTACAGCTTTGATTTTCTTCTTTCACTGCTTTATAAACAGCACGGATCAGGTCATTCACCCGGCTGCGCCGCCAGTCGCCTAAAGACAGGTTGCCGCCGTCTGCACGGTAGGCAGCATACTGCTTAGCGTCAATTTTCTTATCGGTATCCGGGTAAAAGTAATCATCAAAATGGATGCCGTCAACCGGGTAGTTTTTCACAATTTCCCGCACGCCGGCCACAATGCGTTTTTGCACCGCTTTGGACGCCGGGTTAAAGTAGATTTTTTGATTCACGATTACCACATTGCCGCTTTTCTCCTTATACCACTTTTTAGCAATGTTATCGTCGCTGAGTTTGTCGATCTTATCCTGCTGGCTCACCCGGTAAGTTGAACCAGGCTTCGATTTTCAGTCGATTTTCGTGTGCCGCCTTGCACAGCAGTTCCAGCGGGTCGTATTTTAGTTCCCCGCCCGCTTTGCCAAAGCAGTAGACGCTGACCGGAAAGTATTTGGACCGATAAAAGGCGTCTGCGCAGGGGTGCACCTGCACGGTGACCGCCGTAAAGCCCCGCCTTTGCAACTGAGCAAAAGCCTTGGATACGGCGTTGTAAAAGTCGCCGCCGGTATCGTATTTGCCGGTAAAGGCCTGGAGCTCGTAGTAAGTGATCCACACGCTTCGCACGGTCAGTTCTCCGGCAGCGGCCGTGTCCGGCGCCGTTGTGGTCTCGATTTGCGCCGGTTTGTTAACCGTGCATCCGCACAGCAGTACCAGGCAGAAAAGAGAGAGGAATACTTTCTTCATACTTGACACTTTCTAAAAATATTGTAAAATAAGCATAGGTGATGTTATGGAATACAGATTAGGTACAGATAATCGCATTAAAGCCCGCGGCGAGACGGTGGAGCTCACCTGTCCTCAGTGCGGCAAAAAAGGGCATTTTGGCGTGTTTTCCAACTTTGAGCGCCGCATTGCCGTAAAGCTGCCGCTGCCCCTGGAATGCCAAACGGTGTACTTTTTGGTGTGTCCCAACTGCGCCGCCGTCTTTGGTGTAGACGAGCAAAAGGGCGATGATTTCAAAAAGGGTTCTCCCCTGTCCATCGGCAACTTTGACCTAAAGGACTTAAAGCCCTTTAAGCCGGAAAAGCAAGCGTGAGCCTGTACCGGTTCGCCCTGCTTTGGTTGGTGGGCACCAACCTGCTGGCCATCGTGCTGACCGTCAGCGACAAGGTCCGCGCCAAAAAAGGCAAATGGCGCGTACCGGAAGATACGCTGCTGTTTGTGGCGCTCTTGGGCGGCGCTGTGGGTGAGTACATTACCATGCGCCTGATCCGCCACAGACCCGGCATAAAAAATTCATGATCACCCTGCCGGTATTCATTCTGCTGCAAGCAGCGCTGGCCTTGGTGCTGGAAGCCAAATTTTATTTTTATTGATGGTAAAAACGGAGCCAAACGGCTCCGTTTTTTGTTTTGTAGCTTTTTCGTGTCTTTACAGAATAATACAGATCAGCCGCTGCACCCCTCGTTGATCACCCGCTCGATGGTCTCTCTGAACTTGTTGCGGGCGTCCTCCGGCATACGATAAAGCTTGTTGTTCAGCCCCTCGTTCACCAGATCCAGTAATGGCTTGCCAAACAAATTGGTGTTCCAAATAGCTGCCGGGTCCTGTTCAAACTCTTTGAGCAGGTACATGACCAACTCCTGAGACTGGCTTTCACTGCCCACAATGGTGCCACTTCTGTGTACGTATTGCAGCGGATCATATGAATGGAAGGCGCCTGTGCGCGGAGCTTTACACCGTAGCGGCCACCCTGTTTCATAATTTCCGGCTCATCCAGATGCATCTCATCCATGGCAGGCATTACAATACCGTATCCGCTATTCTCCACATCCGCCAGCGCCTGCTCAAACCGTGCAAACCGCTGCTTAACGGTTACCAGCTGCAAGATCTGCTCCATCAACTGGCGTTCGTTGGCAATGGTCAGGCCGCATTTCTCAGACAACACCTGATAAAAGTAACTGTGGTCCACCTGCACATCCAGCTGCACATCGCCGGTAGACAGATCCAGTCGCCGCACCTGTACGCTTTCAATCCGCGAGACCTTTGCCAAAGCTGCAATAAACGACTTCACACTATCAATGGTGGACAAACTGTGGCAGTCCTGTTGTACCGCAGCGAACAACTCCGTTTTCCAAGGATCCTGATCGTCCAGGCACTTGATCCACCCGGGCATCAGCAGTTGCACGGAGCTGATGGGAAATTCATACAGCACCTTTTGCAGCACCGCATGGAATGCCTCGGCGTCCATTTCCATGCAGTTCTCCGCCAACACCGGCACGCCGTATTTTTCCGTTAGTTCTGCTGCTAAAGCGACCGTTCCCGAGGCTGTGGGCGTCTCTGAATTGAGCAGCACCACAAAGGGCTTACCGTAGGATTTCAGCTCCTCGATCACCCGCTCCTCTGCCTCTTCATACTCCGCTCTGGGAATAGAAGTAATGGTGCCGTCCGTCGTAACGACCAAACCAATCGTGGAGTGCTCGGTAATCACTTTTTTCGTGCCGATCTCCGCCGCCATGTTAAAAGGTATTTCTTCCTCATACCAGGGCGTGCGCACCATCCGGGGCTGCTCCTCCTCAATATAGCCCACGGCACTGGCACAATGTAGCCTACGCAGTCTACAAGTCGCACACGGAAGGTAGTGTGATCCGTCAAATGCAGGGTCACCGCTTCCTCCGGCACGAATTTTGGCTCCGTGGTCATAATGGTACGCCCGGCAGCGGACTGGGGCAATTCGTCCGTGGCCCGCTCCCGCTGGTACTCTCCGTCAATATTGGGGATCACCATGGTGTCCATAAACCGCTTGATAAAGGTGGATTTGCCTGTGCGCACCGGTCCCACCACGCCGATATAAATATCACCCTGCGTTCGGAGAGCGATATCGCTGTAAATCTGTTGATTCATATGCTCACACTCCCGGAATCAAAAGAATGGTTTGTTGGCGAAGTACATCTTCTGTCAGTTGATTTTCCTGCTGAATCAGCTCGGTGCGGGAGCGGAATTTTTTGGCAATGTCCCACAGGCTCTCATCCTTGGCGGCAAAGTACAGTGTCAGCACCGGTGACTCACCGGCAGTGCAGGGTTGCAGCTCCACATCGGTCACCGTCTGCATCTCCGCCTGGGTGTACAGGCAAGCACTGTACTCTATATTCACCCGCAGTTCAATACGGTTGGCCGACTGTAAGATATAATCAAAGGATTGCAGCCCGGCGCCAACAAATCCGGCGCACTTGCCATCTGTCAGCGCCAGTTGCAGCCGGGTTACGCCGTCCTTACAGCACAGATTGCCGCTCACATCATAGTAGGCCACACCGTAGCCCACCTCCACCAGCAGCAGGCCGTTTTGCACCCGCGCCTCCTGCATAGCCAGGGATAAATCCAGAATTTCTGCAATCTCCGTATCCTCAAAGCTCAGGTCGGCGGACAATGTCTTGCGTCATAGAAGAATTGTGGATCCCGCAGCAGCGGAACCGTGCCGGTCTGTACCCGGGCGTCATAGGCAATGGCATAGGCATCTGTCACCAGTTGGGTATCGCTGACCAGTGCAGCCGTGTAGGACACACAAAAGGCTCCGGCGATCTCCAATCGGCGCAAGTCGTTATTTTCGTCCGGTACCGGCTTTACAAACAGAGAACCGATCTTCACTTGTGCAAAGGCATGGCTGTCCTCGGTCATACCGGCCACGTCCACGATTTTACTGCTGTGCACGGTAAAGCAGCATTTCTCCGTGTTATGTTCTGTGTTTTCATATACCACGCACAACTCAGCCCGGCACTTCACCAGCATTTTTCCGGCAATGGCGCGCACCTCGTCAATCACTGCAAAGGCACCGGTGTGGATCAACACAGAGATATTGGTGTTGTGCTGGCCGATGGCGAACTTCTCGTCAAAGTCGCAGGAGAACAGTCCGGCGTCCAGCACCTCCAGGCACCGGGCGTCTGCTTGGCGCAAAATGGCACCACAACAGTCAGTCAGCTGGCTCTGTTCCATATAGGCAAAGACCTCTGTGTGGACTTGCAGCCCGGAACGCACCTCTAACTTGCGCTGATTGATCAGCCGATAGTTGGTAAAGTCCGTACAAGTGTGCACCTGGGCAAAGGCAAAGGCATCCGTTACCGGTGCGTCAATGTTTTTAGTGAACCGCTCCTCAAACGCGGCAGACAAACAGCACCCGGAAGTGGAGATATACACCAATGAAATGCGGCTGCGTCCTGTCACCTTTAAGCTGCCGGAGGCATATTCATAGTCCGTCACCGCATGGCTGCACACGCACCGTACCACCCGCTCCACATCTTCACAGTATTGGGGCAGACTCTCCTGGTATTCCACTTCAAACTTTGCTTCTCCCGTGCCCAAACAAACCGTGCGCTTGCTGTCGGCAAAGGTCTTTTCCGTTTCCATTGCAACATCTCCTTACAGTTACTGGTAATATCTATGCGCCCGCACCCCCGTCTATGCACACCAAAGAAAAATGTTACCCAATAGAAAAAGACTTCGTTACCATGTGATAACGAAGTCTTTTTTCTATGTTAGATTTAGGTTTCCGGCTTTACTTTTTTGATCTTAAAGACGACGCGCAGCAGCGGCGCCAGCACCTTTGGGCGATCCAGTACGATCACTTGCATAATGGCCCTCCTTTTAGCGTTTACAGCAGATAATGCCCAGGACGATGACGCGATGGCCAAAATGCGGGTGACCCAAATGGTGGGGCAGCAACAGGCGATCACCAGTCCCGCACCGAATGCGATCCACAAAAAATCACGCCTACACATCTTTTTCACACCGAACACCCCGCAACTGCTGTATTTACACCATACTATGCGCGCAATTGCAGATCGTTACTGAGCACCGTCAGCAGTCGGCCCTCCCGGAAAGAAATGGAACATTCCCCGCCCCGCACCTCATTGCTTTGGCACATGGAGGTGGCCGGGTTCAAGTCATAGTCCGTCAGTTCCCACTCGGCGCCCCGAATGGTCAGTCCTCGGCACACACCGCCAAAGGCAAACAGGGAGAAATAACCGTAGCCCGCCCCGCTAAAGGAAAAAGGGGCGTCAGCGATAAAAAGCTTTTCATTTGGGGTAATAATCTCCGCCTGCACACCGCGGTCCAGGCAATAGGCCAAGTTCGCCACATTGGAGAAAGAATGGTCAAAGCGGTTGCCGATGGCGCCACCAGAATCAGGTGGGTATAGCCGCGCTCCATGGCGATCTTTATGGCCGCCAGCGTATCCGTATCGTCCTTATGCGCGGGCATCACGATCAGTTCCTTGGTGTGCTCCGGCACCGGTGAAGAATCAAAGTCCCCTACCACAATATCCGGCTCTGCACCCAAGCGACGGCACTTTTGATAGCCGCTGTCCGCTGCCACCACAAAAGCGCCAGACAGCAACGGCTTTATGTAGCGATATCCGCCTCCGGCGCGCCGCTGACAATCAGGCAGCGCTTTATTTCCGTTCCCATTTTTTAATATCCTTTACCTGATTATAAAATTCAACATAACTGTTGTGACGACTTTCGCTGATCTCGCCCCGCTCCACGGCGGCGCACACGGCACAACCCTTATCTGCACATGCGTGCAGCTATTAAAGCGGCAGTCCCCCAAATAGGGGCGAAAATCCGGAAAGCAACCGGGCAATTCGTCCTTGTCGATCTCCGCGTCCCGCTCCAGTTCCAGTGCAGAAAAGCCGGGGGTATCTGCTACCCAGCCACCGGCTACCGGGTACAGCTCACAGTGCCGGGTGGTGTGGCGACCGCGCCCCAACTTCTTGCTGGTTTCGCCGGTTTCCAGCGCCAAGTCCGGGCACAGACGGTTCAGCAGCGTGGACTTGCCCACGCCACTGTTGCCGGTAAACGCGCACAACTTGCCGGAGATCAGTGCCGGCAATTCGTCTGCCCCTGCGCCGGAGCGGGCATTACACAGCACCACAGGGTAACCGGCTGTTTTGTAAATATCGGCATAATGCTGCCCATTCTCTGCCAAATCCGCCTTGGTGAGCACGATCACACAATCAATGCCCTTTTGCGCCGCCAGCACCGTCAGCTTGTCGATCTGCACGGTACGGATCTCAGGATCTACCAAAGACGACACAATAAAGAGCCGATCTAAATTGGCCAGCGGCGGCCGGCGCAATTCATTTTGCGGGGCAAAATAGTGTCAATGGTATTCTCCCCTTGCGCATTCACGGTAATCTCCACCCGATCCCCAACCAATGGGGTGATCCGCTGCTTGCGAAAGGCGCCCCGCGCCTTGCACTCATATAATCCATCGGCTCTACATAATAGAAACCGCCGATCCCTTTGTGAATTCTGCCTGTAACTGCCATATTAGTCCGTCCCGTCGGGTACTGTGGTGTCCGTCTTGTCGTTAAAGTTCATACGCACCGTTTTGGCCTTGTCTGCCTTTACAGTCTGGCGCTGAGACACCTCGCCCAGTTCCACCTCGATCTCCACACGGGCACCGTAAGACACTTGCAGGTTAAAGGTACGCTGGCCGCCGTCCAGGCTCTCACTCTTGGTAAATTTCAGTTCCCCGTCCACATAGATGTTCAGGGTGCTGTGCTTGCCGGTATCCGGCACCGTTACCTGCAACTTCACCGTCTGTGCCGCCGGGTCGGTAGACACCACGCCGGTGGACACCACTAGCTTGATGGTAGCCGACGCTCCGCCGCCTCACCCTGACCGGGGGTCTGGCTGATCACCGTATCCTTGGGCAGATTGCTATCTTCGGTAGAAATCTGCACATTCTCAAACCCGCTCTTCTCCAAAAAGCTGCGAGCATCGCTTTGGTCCAGTCCACGCACATCCGGCACAGTCAGCAGCACCTTTTGGGTAGTGCTGGGGCCGGAGCTAATATAAATGGTCACCGTTTGGTCCGCAGCCACCAGATCCCCTGCCTTGGGGCTGGTATATACGCACTGACCTCTTTTACCGTCTCGCTGGAGATGGTCGTTACGGTGTAGTTGTTCAGTCCCTCGGAGGCTAACTCTTTCTTGGCCATATCCTCACCAAGGCCGTAGCAGTTGGGCACCTGAATGCCACCGGGCGTCTGGGCCACCACAAGGGTCACTGTGCTGCCCTTCATCACCCGCTCACCGGCTGCCGGTTTTGCTCCAGCACCGTGCCCGGGTCCGCATCCTCACTCTCCTTGCTCTCCTGTACAAAAACATAATCGTACTGGTTGGAGCTGACGATGGTGTCATAGGACTGACCCACAAAGTTCTCCAACTTCATAGACTTGGTGTTCAGCGAACCGGTAAGGCCCATCACCAACAGTACAATGGCTGCTGCAAGCACCAGCATACCGGCGATCACAGCGCCGACGATCTTGCCCTTGCGCTTGGGGTCTTCCTCCACCACCGGCTGTTCCGGCTCGATCGCAGATCCGGCTGGGGCTTCTCCGTGTGATCCACCGTCTTGATCACATATTTAGTGGGCTCCTCGTCCACAAAATAGGAATAGTCAAATGTGGTGGCCGGGTTCTTGATGACCTCCTCCACATCAAAGAGCATTTCCGTTGCGGACTGGTAGCGATTGGCCGGGTTCTTCTCCATAGCGTGGGCACAGATCTGCTCCACTCCCCGGGGAATATCCGGGTTAATGTCAATGAGCCGCTTGGCGTCCGCCTGCACCTGCATTAGGGCCACAGACACGGCACTGTCTGCATCAAAAGGCACAGACCGGCCAGCATCTCATAGAGCACCACGCCAAGAGAATAAATATCCGCCCGCTCGTCAGTAAACTCGCCCTTGGCCTGCTCCGGACTGATATAATGCACAGAACCAATCGCATTTTCCGTTAAAGTTTTGGTCTCGCTGCGGGAGAAGCGGGCAATACCAAAGTCTGTCACCTTAATATGACCGTCAGCCAGCAGCATAATATTTTGAGGCTTAATGTCCCGGTGCACAATACCCTTGTCATGGGCGTGCTGCAACGCGCGCAAAATCTGCGTAGTAAAGTACAGGGCGTCATTCCAGGTAATGGCTCCCTGCTTTTGTATATATTCCTTTAAGGTAATGCCGTCCACATACTCCATCACAATGTACTGGAGCCTCTCACCAAAGCTCACATCGTACACCTTTACAATATTGGGGTGGGACATAACGGCAATGGCTTTGGACTCGTTCTTGAACCGGCGCACAAAGTCGTCGTTCTGCAAAAACTCGTCCTTCAGGATCTTCACCGCCACAATGCGATCATCCACATTGTCATAGGCTTTATAAACAACGGACATACCGCCTACGCCGATGATCTCCTGCACTTCATATCTGCCGTCTAAGCGTTTTCCTACATAATTATCCATTATATTTGTTCACTCCGCTTAATTGCTGATGGCAACAACGGTAATATTATCACCGCCGCCGTTTTTGTTGGCCTGCTGCACCAGTCGATCCGCATAAGCATAATACTGACCGTCACTGATGGCGCTGACCATCTCGTCATTGTCCACATAGTTGGAAAGACCATCCGTACACAGTAGCAGCACCTGGCCGTCGCTAAAGTCGATCTGGTCAAAGTCAATCTTAATGGCACTGTCTACCCCGATGGCACGGGTGATGATATTCTTATTGGGGTGGTGCTTTGCCTCGTCCGGGGTGATCTTGCCGCTCTCCAGCAGATCCTGCACCATACTGTGATCCGTAGTCACCTGCTGCAAGCCATCGGCAGAAAAGAGATACGCGCGGCTGTCCCCGGCGTGGGCGATAAACGCCTGGCCGCCACGAATGACGGCACACACCACCGTGGTGCCCATACCCCGAAGATCTGCCTTCTCCTGTGCCAGATCATACACTTCCACATTGGCGGCAGACAGCGCCGACTCCAGCATATTGCAAATGGAACTGTCCCGCATATTGGTGGTAAGACGCATTGATCTTACTGCTGATCACCTGCACCGCCAGTGAGCTGGCAATATTGCCGCCGGCTGCGCCGCCCATACCGTCGCACACCACGGCAAGGCCGTGCCGTCCGGCATTTCGCCCACAAAATAGGCGTCCTGGTTGGACTCACGGATCCGCCCCCGGTCGGTTTTAGCAACCATGTTCAATCTGATCACCTCGTTTCTTCAATCTGCGAAGCTGCCCGCAAGAGGCATTGATATCATGACCTAAAGTTCTTCTTATTGTAGCATTTATTCCCTGTTTTTTCAATATGCTTTGAAAGTTTTGAATGTCTTTTTGACTGGATCGCACATTGCCTCGCTCCGCCACATCGTTCACCGGAATCAGGTTCACATGGCAAAGCATTCCCCGCAGCCGAGTCGCCAATTCCATGGCATGGGCCGGTCGGTCGTTTACATTGTGGATCAAAGTATATTCAAAAGACACCCGGCGCGAGGTTTTCTCCGCATAAGCTGCCATAGCCCGCAAGGTAGCATCTACGCCCCACCGGCATTCACCGGCATGGTGCGGGAGCGGATTTCATCATTGGGCGCGTGCAGGGAAAGCGTCAGCGTCACCGGTAAATTCTCTTGTATCAAATCATAAATACGGTCCACCAACCCGCAAGTAGAAATGGTAATATTGCGCAGGCTAATATTCAGCCCCCGAGGGTCGTTGACCGTATGTAAAAAAGCGATGGTATTATCATAATTATCCAACGGCTCGCCAATGCCCATCATCACAATATGGGATATGCGGCAGTCCAGGTCCTTCTGGGCAGCGTGCACCTGGCTTTCAATCTCCGCCGGCAGCAAATTCCGCTGAAAACCGGCCAGGGTAGACGCACAGAAGGTGCAGCCCATTTTGCACCCCACCTGGCTGGACACGCAAATGGTGTAGCCGTAGTTATAATGCATCACCACGGACTCCACATACTCTCCATCGTTCAAACGAAACAGATATTTCACCGTATCATCCACGGCAGAAACATATTTTTCCTCGATTCGGCAGGCGGGAATGGTAAACCATTCGTCCAGTTTGCTCCGAAGATCCTTGGACAGATTGGTCATCTCCTCAAAGTCCTGCACACCCACCTTGTGTAGCCAAGCGTACACCTGATCGGCACGAAAGCGCTTCAGCCCAAGGTCCCCAAACCGCTGGCAAAGTGCCGGATAAGTTAAACTTTTGATGTCCTCTTTCATGCCTGTCTCTCCAAAGCGGCGTAATAAAAGCCGTCGCTGCCCTGTTCACACGGAAAGCGAGTACATTCCGCCGCCAGGAAAAAGGCGCTGTGCCGGTCCAGAAATGCCGACACAACCTTTTCGTTCTCTTTTTTATGGAGGGTGCAGGTGGAATACACCAGTCGCCCGCCGGGTTTTAAGTAGGTAGCTGCCGTCTGCAAAATGGAAAGCTGCAAGGCAGGCAGATCCTTGATACTGTCTAAATCTTTATAGCGGATTTCCGGCTTACGGCGGAGAATGCCAAAACCGGAGCAGGGCACATCGCAAAGAATGGCGTCTGCTGCCGGAATGTCCCGGCTATGCAACGTAGCGTCCTGCACGCGGGATTCTATACATTCCAGGTGTAACCGCCGGGCACCGCTGCGGATCAGCTCCACCCGGTGGGGGTGCAGATCACAGGCGATCAAGCGGCCGGTATTGTTCATCTGTTCCGCCAAAGTAAAGGATTTACCCCCCGGTGCGGCACACACATCCAGCACCGTCAGACCCGGGCGCACCTGCAAGGCAGCACAGGCCAGGTAGCAGGACAAATCCTGCACATGGAAATAACCTTTTTGAAAAGCGACTGAGCGTTCCACATCAAAGCCGTCGTCCACTGTCAGTACTTTCTCCGGCAGTAGACGGGCTTGCACGCCTTCATTTGCCAACATCTCCTGCAATTGACCGGGCGTCACAAACAAGGGATTGGGCACCAAAAATAATGGCGCACGACCGTTGATATAAGGCAGGAACGCCGCCGTAGCATCCGCTCCATAGGTCTTTTGCCACATAGCCAGCAGGTGCTGCGGCACAGAATAGCGCAGCATGGGCGTATCCGGCAAATCCGGATCTGCTGCGATCTGCCGCAGTACCGCATTAATCATACGGCCGTAATAACCTTGGCCCACCGTCTTTGCCAGTTCCACCGTTTCATTTACCGCAGCAGGCACAGGCACCTTGTCCATATACAGCGCCTGGTAGCGCCCATACGCAACAACACCCGCACCTTGGGCTTCAATCGCCCGGTAGTGAATTTATCCACCAAAGCGTCCAAAGTGATTTGCCGTTCCAACACGCCCCGCACCAAAGCAGTGGCAAAAGCCCGTTCTTGCCCGTTGGCCACCGGTAAATGGTCGAGAGAAAGATTGGAATAGGCGCTCTCCTGTTGAATTTTATATAGGCTTCAAACGCGGCTAAGCGCGGAGATTTAACGGTCATTGCTTCGTCCTGCCAGGAGCAGCAGCCGCAGCAAAGTAGCCAGCGCAGAGGCCAGCGCCGCCACATAGGTAAGGGCAGCAGCCGTCAGCACTTTCTTCGCGCCCCGGTACTCCTGTTCGGTTAAAAATTGATTGCTTTCAATGGTCTGCAAGGCCCGGCGAGAAGCGTTAAACTCCACCGGCAAAGTCAGCAGCTGGAACAGCGCCACTAAGGCATACAACACAATACCCACCATGATCAGCGGCCGCCAGGTAAATACCATGCCCAGCAGCACCAGCGGAATACCCAAAGAGGAACCGATGCGGGTGGCAGGAATGGCAGCGTTACGAATCTTTAGCGGTGCATAACCCTGTGCGTGCTGGCAGGCGTGGCCCGCCTCATGACAGGCAACGCCGATGGCCGCCACAGAGGTGGCGTTATACACATCGCCGGACAGACAAATTTCTTTATTCTTCGGGTCGTAATAATCGGTGAGGGTGCCGCCGATCTGGCGAATTTGCACATCGGTAATGCCGTTTAGTTGCAACAGTCGAGCCGCCGCCTGGGCGCCGGTCATGCCGCACATGGCGTGCACGCTGCTGTACCGACGGAAAGCCCGCTTCACCTTGATTTGACAATAAAAAGAAAACAGCAGGACCGGGATCATAATGACCCCGGTTGCATAATAAAGCATATAGGCGTTCATAAAATCACGCTCCTAAAACAGTACCTACCGCCACCGGGTGCCCGGCCAAAAAGGCCTTGGCATCCATGGCCTTCTTCCCCTGAGGCTGCACGGTCAGCAGTTCCAAGCCACCGCCGTCGCCGCAGGCAACTACCAACTTGCCCTTGCTCTCGATCACCGCACCGGGGGTGCTCCCCTTTTGTTCGCTTAGACGAGCAGACAGCACCTTCACCGTCTTGCCGCCAATGGTGGTGGTGGCGCAGGGCCAGGAATACAGCCCCCGCACCTGATCGTGCAGCTGCGCTGCCGAGCGGTTCCAATCCAAGGGGCTCATAGACTTGGAGATCATTTTGGCATAACCAAAATCCCCTGCCGGTTGGGGCACCGGGTGCAGATCGTCCAGCCTGGGTAAAATCTCTGCCAGCGCTGTGCGCCTAAAGCCGACAGCCGGTCAAACAGCATTTCCGCCGTTTCCTCCGGGTCAATGGGTGTTTTCTTGACCAGCAGCATATCGCCGGTGTCCAGTCCTGCGTCCATTTGCATAATGGTCACGCCGGTCTCTGTTTCGCCGTCCAAGATAGCCCACTGAATGGGCGCTGCGCCTCGATATTTAGGAAGCAGCGAGGCGTGCACATTGATACAGCCATACCTGGGCAATTCCAATACCGCCCGGGGCAAAATGCGCCCGTAGGCCACCACCACGATCAAATCCGGCGCCAAAATCTTTAACTGCTCTAAAGTGGCCGGATCTTTCATCTTCTCCGGCTGAAAAACCGGCACGCCGTTCTCCGCAGCCAGCACCTTCACTGGTGGCGGAGTCAGCACCATTTTGCGCCCCTGTGGCTTATCCGGCTGGGTAAACACGCCCACCACGCTGTGGGGGCTGTCCAGCAAGGTTTGCAGGCACGGCACGGCAAAATCCGGCGTGCCCATAAATACGATACGCAGCGTTTGCATCTTAGTCCTTCTTTACTGTTTTATCCATACGGTCGATAAAAAGCACACCGTCCAGGTGGTCGATCTCATGGCAGAATGCCCGGGCCTTTAAGTCCTCGCCGGTATAGACATGCCATTTGCCCTCTCGGTCCTGGCCTTTTACCTGCACCTTTTGGGGGCGGCGCACCGTCTCGTACCGACCGGGCAGGGACAGGCAGCCCTCCTGACCGCACTGCTCACCCTCGGTCTTACGATTTCCGGGTTAATCAGTTCCACCGGGCCGTCGCCGCAATCGATGACCACAATACGCTTGAGAATGCCCACCTGCACCGCAGCCAGACCCACGCCGTTGTCCTTATACATGGTCTCAAACATATCCTCCACCAAAGTGGCGATACGCCGGTCAAACACTTCCACCGTGCGACTCTTTTTTCTTAAGATCGGATCGCCGTATTTTACTACATTCCGTAATGCCATTTTTCTCCTAACCCAAGTCAATGGGGTTCAAATCTATGGAAATCTGCACCTTTCGCAGTTCTTTCATTTTAACAGTGGCTTTTAACACCTGCATGAGCAAATTGCGAACAGATTTTGAATTTTTACACTTAATTGCCAGCCGATACCGATAAGTATTGCTGATTTTTGATATTCTTGCCGGTGAGGGACCAAGCACAATCAGCTTTTGCTGCTGTTCTTTATTCTCGAGCACCAGCGTGTCAAAAAAAGGCCTTGGCCGCCAGCGCCGCCGCGTTCTCGTCCTCGCTGACAAAAGAACACGCCGTAAATATCGCAAAACGGCGGATAGGTCAAAATACG
>ENA-OQAS01000483-OQAS01000483.1-human-gut-metagenome-genome-assembly--contig:-NODE-483-length-20615-cov-4.129637_pt1 | contig 20615 bp, 24 predicted proteins | sample MGYA00242733_ERZ504523 | MGnify/ENA primary metagenome ERZ504523 (study PRJEB26092, sample SAMD00036239) | human gut metagenome | host: Homo sapiens | study: EMG produced TPA metagenomics assembly of...
TTACGAAGATCGTTCCTTCACCTTCATCCTGAAGACCCCGCCGGCAGCAGCTCTGCTGAAGAAGGCCGCTGGCATCCAGAAGGGTACCGAGAACCCGCTGACCCACAAGGTCGGCTCCGTCACCAAGCTCAGGTCCGTGAGATCGCCGAAATCAAGATGGCTGATCTGTCCGCACGCGACGTCGAAGCCGGCATGAAGATCATCGAGGGCACCGCCCGCTCGATGGGTATCACGGTTACCGACTGAGAGGAGAGGGACAAATGGTAAAGCGTTCCAAGAAGTACCGCGAAGCTTCTGAGAAGATCGATCGCAACAATCTTTACACCGCTAACGAAGCCATCGCTCTCGTCAAGAGCATGCCGGAGTACAAGTTCGATCAGACCGTTGAGGCCGTGCTGCGCCTGAACGTGGATCCGCGTAAGGCCGACCAGCTGGTCCGCGGTTCCGTCAACCTGCCGAACGGCACCGGTAAGACCGCCAAGGTCCTCGTGTTCGCCCGTGGCCCGAAGGCCACCGAGGCTCTCGAGCTGGCGCCGACATCGTCGGTGACGACGATCTCGTGCAGAAGGTTGCCGACGGCTTCCTGGACTTCGATTCCGTGGTGGCTACCCCGGACATGATGGGCAAGGTCGGCCGCCTCGGCCGCGTGCTCGGTCCGCGTGGCTCATGCCGAACCCGAAGACCGGCACCGTGACCATGGATGTCACCAAGGCCATCAAGGACATCAAGGGCGGCAAGGTCGACTTCCGTGTTGACAAGAATGGCAACCTGAGCTTCCTCATCGGCAAGCTCTCCTTCACCGAGCAGGCTCTCGACGAGAACTTCAAGGCTGTTGCCGACGAATCAAGCGTCTGAAGCGTCCACCGTGAAGGGCCGCTACGTCACCAAGGCGACCATCACCTCCACGATGAACCCGGGCGTCCCGTTGATCCGGCGGTCATCGCCTGAGCAATATAGCTTGCAGATAGCTTCTATATAGCTTGCAAAAGACCCGCATCCTGCCCCAACGCGAGATGCGGGTCTTTTCATATATATCTTGCGATTATCTATCTCATTTAATAAATAATGATCCTGCAATCGTCTGACTATCAAAGAATCTCAATGAAACCAGATATCAGATAGATATTAAAACAGAGAGGTGATGTTCAACGATCGCGCATACGGCCAATCGCAAGCGCCGTCGTCAACACGTATGCGTCACGCGGGTCGGTCGCATCCCAACCGGTCGTTTCCGCGGCACGCTTCAAACGATAACGCACCGTATTCGGATGCACATTCAATTCCTTCGCCGTGTTTTCCAATGAACTGCCGTTGCGCAAAAACGTGGAAACCGTCACAAACGTCGGATCGTCGGGATTCTCGCCATGAAGCACCTGATACACGTTCTGATACAACTCTTCACGAGCGTAATCATCGCCCAACAGCGCCCGTTCCGGCAGCAACTCATCGGCACGCAACGGGCGGGACGCGACGCCAAAGCGGGAGCCGCCTGCAAGGAAAACAGGGTTTCACGCAACACGTGCGAAGCGCCGGCGACACCGGAACGCACCGGACTCAAATACACCGATTCGTCATCTTTGAAAGCGGGCATAATCGACGTGCAGGTCACTTCGGCAGTGGCGGCGCCACTCTGACAGACAAGCGCCAGCAGAAAACTGCCGTATGTGCCAACAATCACATGTTCTCCGCCCAGATCGCGCACCGCCTTACGCGCAACGAGCGAAGCCGAAGCGGGACTCGTTTCCGGTGTGCCGCCAATCGCGAAACAATCGAAATCCCCACGCCAACCAAGCACATTCATCAACGAGGCGACGCGATCATCCGTAAGAGAAGTCATCAGGCATTCGAAAGCGAGCCGTTCGATGGTTGAATCGTCGGTGTGCCCTGCCAGAAGGTCGAGAATGTCTGCCTGATCGGAGTTCATAAGCGTCAAGTGTAGCCGCCCAACTGGCGAATCGCTGAACGGAAAGCGTCAACGAGGTGAAGTTCATTCGGGGAGTGCCGCTATTATGCCGCTTATGAGCGAAGTCAAACAAACTGGAAAGCGTGGCGAGCGTATCGGCACATTCCTCAGCTGGATGCTGGCCGTGCTGGCATGCCTTTGGGTGGCATGGTGTTGCGCGATCGGGCCGTTGTATTGGTTCGGCGATGGGCTTTCCGACTTCGGCTGGCTGAATGTGCTGTATTTGGTGGTCGCTTTCGCGATATGGTTTTCGATAGTTGTCGCATTGGTCAGATTCGGCCGCGGCGTCGCGTACTTCCGCAATATTTCGCACGACGGCATGAAAAACTATGCAACGAGATTGCAGGAACGCCGACCACCGTGCTTGGCATTATGTTGCGACACTTGCATGATGCCGCGCACAGCCGCCCAGGGCGCGCCCTGCATGCAGTGATCGTATGGACGGGGCGCAAACTCATCCGCTGCACCGACTGTTGGTGGAAACTCATGCTGGTGTTCGTAATCGGCTGGCTGTGGATTCCAACCACGCTATTGGCCGCGTTCGGCGCGACATTCGCTCGCAGATCCGTGAATTCAGCTGGGCCTTGAACCAGTGGACGGGCTTGAAACAGCCATATATCGGCTTCTTCTCGTTCGTGCCCATGGATATTTACCCGACCGCGCATTACATGTGGCCGGACAATCCCACATATCTGACCGACCAGCACAATGTCGTGCTCACCGTGTTCTACGGTGCCGCAGCGGCGGTTTCGCGCTACTTCACCGACTCCAACGATGCGGGCATCGTGGTGCTCGCAGCCTTGCAATGGCTGTTCGCCGCATTCTGCTGTTCGGCCACCGCCAACCGGTTCTTCAACCTGCCGTGGCGCAGGCTTGGCGTCGGCACGTTCGACTTCTCGCATCCGGAACGCCACGATTGCTGGAATATGCGCGATTACGCGCATCCTGAAGCAGGCGTTGTGGCACGCCCTTCCAGACTGCGGGCCGGTGCGAAAACACGATTCATGATACTGCTGTTCTTCATGGTGTGCCCGCTTGCGGTATTCGCCACGATTTCCCTGACGAAATCGCCGCTGTTCGCTTTCGCATTCGTATGGTGGTTCGGCGTGTGGTACGAACTGCACATGACACATATCAAAGCGCTGCCCACCATCAACGGCAAGCCGACGTACCTACGCAAACGCTCGATCATGGCCTTCACCATCTCAAGCTGCGTGATGCTGATCAGCGCGAAATACGCGTGGTACATCATTCTCTTCACCCTGATCCTGGCACTTATCAACGATCGCAAACGTTGGAAACCTATCTTGTGGCACTTCTGCTGCCAACCATCCTCATTCATGGCGGCATCGTGTTCCTCACCAACACGGGCGCATCATCGGCGGCGACCCCATCGAAAGCGTGGCATCCAACTGCAGCAGATCGCGCGCGTCGCCAAATACAATCCGAAAGGCATTCCGGCGGACGCGGCGAAAAAGCTTGAACCGGTCTTCAACCTCGACCAGATGGCCGAAGCGTACTTCCGGCAGGACGCCGACCCGGTGAAATCCTCCGGCATCCAATCGAAGAAAGTCAGTTACAAGTGGCGCACCGTCACCGAAGACGACATGACAAACTTCAACGAGGCCTGGCTTGAAATCGTTGTCGCAAATCCTGTTATCGCGCTCGACGCGTTTTTCGCCGAATGCTTCGGCTATTTCGACGTGACCGACCTGCCATACGTGTCGATGGACTACTACGTGAACAACGATTACGTGCAGAACGACAATGCGTGGATCCACCTGTATAACCACGATTGGCGCGATGCGGTGGCCGGCTTCGCGAAAGGTTGGGGCAATATTCCCGTGATCGGCTGGGTGACGCACGGCAATCTGTACGTAACGCTGATGCTGCTGGTCGGCGCTGCCGAAGTGGTGTTGCGGCGATGGCGCTCGCTGTCATGGCATCTGCCCCTGCTGCTGCTCATGGGCGTGATGATCACCGCTCCGGCCAACAATTTCGAACGGCATATGCTACCGGTCGCGTTCGTATTCGGTTTCGTATGCCTGCAATTCTGGCGCGAGTCGCGTAATGCGCGATCGGCTGCCAGCGCGAACGTGGCCAGTGCGCATGAGGCCAGCCAGGTGCGGCAGGACGAGTAGCGGCTGCGTTGGCTGCTACATGAGCTGTTGCGTTGCGGCGACATTGCGTCGGCGCGCCGCGCTGTAGTAGGTAGGAGGTAATGATGGCGATTTTGGATTCGGCTGCGATCATGCCGCGTACATGCGTTGCGGCGGATCAGGTGCTTGTTTTGGATACGGTGGGATCCACCAACACGTATGCCGCGGATTTGGTGCGTGCAGGTCGGCTGTTCGGCATGGATGGCATGGACGGCATTGCAGGGAACCTCGTGTGGAGCGGGCGTGAGATCGTGGTTGTCGCGGCGAACGAGCAGACGGCCGGTCGCGGGCGGCTCGACCATACGTGGGCCAGTGTGCCGGGGGAGTCATTCATCGTGTCGCTGGTGGTGAGCGTGCCGGTTGCGATTGTGCGCGATTCGTCCGTCAATGGTTGGCTGCAGATGATTGCCGGTTGCGAGATGCGTGAGGCGATTGTTGGTGCGGTATGCGATTTCGGCGGCACGCTCGATGAAGATGTTTTGCTGAAATGGCCGAACGATATTTTTGCTGGCGGCAAGAAACTTGGTGGCGTACTCGCTGAAATGGTGCCGATTCCGGATTGCGGGGATCGCGTTGCCATTGTGATCGGCGTCGGTTTGAATCTTGCCGTCGCTCAGGAACGATTGCCGATAGATAAGTCCACATCGTTGCAGTTGGTTGCGCGCAATCTGCCTGATGCGATGGTGTTGCGCGATGCGATTGCCGTACGTTGGGTGCAAGGATTGCGCTCGCGGTTGGCTGATTTCGAAGAGGACCCTCACCGTGAGGCTGTGCGCGCCCGGGAAGCGATGACCCCGATCTGCTGGACGCTCGGCAAGCAGTGCGAGGCTCATTTTGTGGACGGAACCACTTTGCAGGGCAGGGCTGTCGCGTTAAACGACGACGCTCCCTGACCATTGAGGATCAGGAAGGCGTATTGCATCGGGTGAGCACGGCCGACGTAGGCGTGCTCAGTAAGTAAAAAATACTTGATTGCTGAAATTTGCCGCAATCTCACTTCAGCTTGGCAAGACCTGCGACCACGGCGGAAGCGATAACGGCCTTGACCGCATCGCCTGCGACGAATCCCATGGAAGCCACGGCCACAATCGGCAGTGCGATGCCGGTAATGGCGGACTGCACGATGAAACCAAGCAGATAGTCAAGCGCAATGCAGCCGGCGACACAGGCAAACAGGTAACGTGCGGCGGTCAGCGCGCCATGCTTCAGCGAATCGGTGCGCGCCTCACCCTTCAGCAGCGACGTGACGATGGCCGCCGGCAGGAAGCCGATCAGGAAGCCGGCGCTCGGGCCAACCAATGCCATGGTGGAAGCGCCGCCGGCGAACACCGGCAGACCGACCGCGCCGGCTGCCAGATACATGAGCATCGCGGCGCCGGCCTGCTTCCACGGCAGCATCAGCGCGGCAGCATCACCACGAACGTCTGTAGCGTGATCGGCACCGGCGTGCCGGAATCGGCACGGCACCGGCCGCGGAGGCGGTCCACATGAGCACGGCGAACAGCGCCGGCTTGAGGATGGATCCGACAGTGCCGCTGGTGGCGGTTTTCAGCGTGGTTTTGAGTGTCAGCATTGCGTTACGCACGATAATTCTCCTTGGATGTGATTGCATTACGTTGATGAATCGACGATTGTTGACAGCCGAAATGATGGCAAGCGCGAAAGTGACGAAAATGCAAGGTTTGTCAACTTATGCCCCCAATCGTAGGCTTGCCAAGTTTCGGTAACGTTTGTGGAGCCTTACAAAAAGATTGCGTGTCTTTTGTGGGAAACGAGTTCACGATTTTTCGTTCGCGCGACCAAACTTGACGTTATGCCTAAAAATGTCAACAAACTTCTGGTGGCGAATCGCGGAGAAATCGCGCTTCGCGTAGTGCGCACCGCCCGTGAGATGGGGATTCCCACGGTTGCGGTGTACGCGGAGCAGGATCGCCATGCACAATACGTGCAGATGGCTGACGACGCATATCTGCTTTCCGGAGACACGTATAAAGACACCTATCTCAACGAGGATCTGCTGATCGACATTCTGCAGCGCAGCGGTGCCGACGCAGTGCATCCAGGCTACGGATTCCTTTCCGAAGTGGCCACTTTCGCGCAGAAAGTGATCGATGCGGGTGCGGCTTGGGTTGGTCCGAATCCGAAAGCCTCGTGGATTTGGGGGATAAGATCACCGCACGTCGTGTGGCCACGTTCGCCAAAGTTCCGCCGGTTCCCGGCATTTCCCAGTCGATTTCCGACATGCGATTGCTGCTGGATTTCGCGCATACGCACGGTTATCCGCTCATGCTTAAGCGTACCGATGGCGGCGGCGGTCGCGGCATCACGCTCGTGCACAACGATGACGAGCTGCGTGGTTTCTACATGAATCATGATGCGCTGCAGGGCGGTGATCTGAACGAATATTTCGTGGAACGATTCATCGACAAAGGACGTCACGTCGAAACGCAGTGCGGCCGCGACTCGCACGGCAACTTCACCGTGTATTCCACGCGCGACTGCTCCGTGCAGCGCCGCAATCAGAAGCTTGTCGAAGAGGCGCCGGCACCGTTCCTTTCCTCCGAGGTGACCGACCAGCTGGAAACCTACTCTCGCCGACTGTTCGAAGCCGTCGATTACGAGGGGCTTGGCACCTGCGAATTCATGGTGACCGAACAGGGCAAAGTGTACTTCCTGGAAGTCAATCCGCGTCTGCAGGTGGAGCATACCGTCAGCGAGGAGGTCTGCGGACTTGACCTGGTGCGCGAGCAGCTGACCATCGCCAACGGTGGGGAACTGACCGTGAACCATCCGCTTCGTGGACACAGTTTTGAACTGCGCCTGACCTGCGAGGATCCGGCGAAGAACCTCGCGCCAAGCTCCGGCACGCTGGCCTCGTTGCGCTGGCCGTCCGGCCCGGGCATCCGTGTGGATTCCGGCGTGGTCGAAGGCGACACCATTCGCCGAAATTCGATTCGATGATGGGCAAACTCGTGGTCACCGCATCTGACCGAGCGGCAGCAGTGGCCCGCGTGCGCCGCGCCTTGAGCGAGCTGAAGGTGGAAGGCGTGCCGACTCCGGCAAGCTTGTTCGAACAGATTTTCAACGACGACGAATTCACCGCCGAACACGGTGTTGCATACGATGTCAGCACCAAATGGCTGGAACGCAAGTACCTCAACAAGGAAGCCGCATCATCGCAAGGCGGGCAGCCGGCGTCCATGTCTGGCGCTTCCGAGGTCGACAAGAAGGAATCCAGCGAAACCTTCGTCATCGAAGTCAACAATCGCAGAGTGTCGCTGACCGTGCCGAACGACATCGTCGCCAACCTGACGGGCGGTGCCAAAGCTCGTGACGCGAAACGTGCCATCCAGCCGCTGCGTGGGCAGGGACTGCATCATGCGCAGAAAAAACAGCAAAGCAACGACGGCCAATCCGGTGTGATCGCAAGCCCGATGCAGGCCGTCGTGACGCGTATCAATGTGGCCGAAGCCAGCAGGTGGCCAAGGGCGACCTGCTCGTCGTTCTCGAATCCATGAAGATGGAAACTACGTGTATGCGCCGGTCAAGGGCGCTGTCACCAAGATTTTCGTGGGACCCGCGGCGGGCGTGGAAGCCGGCGAAACGTTGATGACCATCGACGTGACCGGAGCGAACGGTACGAAAGCCGGCGAAAACGGCGCAACTGGCGCTGCTGTTGACGGAACCGCAACCGACGGAACTATGGAAGGGGGTAAGTGATGACTGATATCATCGCAAGCCCGGCCGTCAAAGAAGCCGTGAAGATCGTAATGGAGCAGCAGGAGCGACTCGGCAAAAACGCGGCCGAAGCCGTCTCCGCGGCCGACCTGCCGGGCGCATCCCAGCCAATCCGCGCATCCGTGCTTCGTGCGGCGCAACTCGCGCACGAAGCGGAAGATCATGCCCGCAATCGCCAGCATGTCAAAGGCAAGCTGACGGCGCGCGAACGTCTTGACCTGCTGCTTGACACCGGTTCCTTCGAGGAAATCGGACGATTCTGCGGCGGCGACATCAACGGCGGACGCGCGGGAGCGGCGGTCATCACCGGTTTCGGCGAAGTGTTCGGACGCAAAGTGGCCGTATACGCACAGGACTTTTCCGTGCGCGGCGGCACGCTGGGAGTCGCGGAAGGCCGCAAGATCTGCCGATTGATGGACAAAGCGCTCGACTTGAAAGTGCCGATCATCGCGCTTATCGATTCGGGCGGCGCCGCATTCAAGAGGGCGTGGCCGCGCTGACGCAATACGGGCATCTGTTCCGTAAAACCTGCGATGCCAGCGGTTTCGTGCCGCAGCTCTCGCTGATTCTCGGCCCATGCGCGGGTGGAGCCGTGTACTGCCCGGCACTGACCGATCTGATCATCATGACCCGTGAAAACTCCAACATGTTCGTCACCGGTCCTGACGTGGTCAAAGCGGCCACAGGCGAAGTGATCAGCATGGACGACCTCGGCGGCGGATATGTGCACAACGCCACCTCCGGTGTGGCGCACTACCTGGGCGAAGACGAAGCGACGCGATCGACTACGCACGAACCGTGCTCGCCTACCTGCCGTCCAACTCCGACCTGCAGCCGCCCACCTACGCGTACGCCGCAACCCGCGCCGACCGTGACGTGGCCAAGCGACTTGCCACCATCGTGCCGGACAACGACCGCCAGCCGTACGACGTGCTCGACGTGATCCGCTGCATCGTGGACTACGGCGAATTCGTGCAGGTGCACGAGCTGTTCGCAAGCTCCGCAGTGGTGGGATTCGCTGCGTGAACGGGCATCCGGTCGGCATTGTGGCAAACCAGCCGAACGTCACGCGGGCATCCTTGACGTGGATTCCTCCGAAAAAGTGGCACGATTCGTGCGTCTGTGCGATGCGTTCAACCTGCCGGTCGTCACCTTGGTGGACACCCCCGGATACAAGCCTGGCGCCGAACAGGAACATGCGGGCATCATCCGCCGCGGCGCGAAAGTGATCTACGCCTACGCCAACGCGCAAGTGCCGCTGGTCACCGTGATCCTACGCAAAGCCTTCGGCGGAGCCTATATCGTGATGGGATCCAAAGCCATCGGAGCCGACCTCAACTACGCGTGGCCATCCAGCCAAATCGCAGTGCTCGGCGCGGCCGGAGCGGTGAACATCATCCACCGCAAAGACCTGCAGAAAGCCAAAGACGCAGGCAAAGACGTCGAAGCGCTCCGAGCCAAATACGTGGCCGACTACGAACGCACCACCGTCAACGCGAATCTATCGCTGGAAATGGGCGAAATCGACGCCATGATCGACCCCGAGCAAACCCGCGAAACCATCATCGAATCGCTCAAACTGCTCTCCAGCAAGAAACGCGTGCGCAAAACCACCAAACACCACGCAACCAGCCATTGTGACGGGCGCAAAGTGCGCGGATGAATCGTAAGCAAACGTAAACGCAAGAACACATCGCAAGATTTTTGAAACAAGTAAGGAACATCATGAACACCTTTTTTCTTGACCGACTGAACAGCGAGCCGCACGCACTCGCCTTCGCAGGCCAATCCACCCCATGGCCGGTGACGCTCGCCGACCAGAGCGCCAATCCGGTGCTCGACGAAGCCCTGCATACCCACGCCGACGCAGCCCAGGCACTGCTGTACCCGGTGTCAGCCGACCTGCTCGCCACCACCGCGCCCGGTCGACCTGTTTGGATTCGAACCGAATCGGCGCGACTCGGCGCTGCCGCAGCGGCTTCCGCCAGCGTTCCGGGCATTGCTCTCGCCCAGTTGGGTGCGCTGCTCGATGCTGCTTCCCTCGGCTACAATCCCGCCGTTGCCAAGCCGGTTGCCGTGCTCGGTCACTCCCAAGGCGTGCTCGCCGTGCACATGGTGCAGGCGATCGTCGAAGCGGGTTCCATTGAGGCGGCTTCCGCGCAAATCGATGAAATTCTTGCGATTGCCACGCTGATCGGCGTTGCCGGCACCCGTCAGGCGCGTCAGCTTGGTCTTGCCGCACGTCACGGCGAAGCCACGCCGATGCTGTCTGTCAAGGACATCACCCGCGCCAGGTGGATGCGCTGATCAAGCGTGTTTCCGGTGCCCGAGGCCCGATCGCCGTGGCAGTCACCAATTCCGCCACGCATTATGTGCTCTCCGGCTACCCGGAGGATCTGGCCGCGTTCGGCGTGGAAGTGGCCAAGGAGCACAAGCACCAGGCCAAGCTGCGCGAAGAGAAGGTGCGTGGCGGTCGCGTGTTCGAACCGGTGCTCGAATACCTTGACGTGACCCTGCCGTTCCACAGCCCGCTTATGGCCGAGGCTGTTTCACAGGCTGTTTCATGGGCGGAATCCTGCGGAATCAATGCCGACCACGCTCGCGAGCTCGCCGCCGAAGTGCTGCTCAACCATGTGGATTGGGCCGCACGCGTGCGTGCGCTCATGAAATCCACCGATCCGAGCGCTGTGGGTGTTGGACTTGGCCCGGGAACCACCGTTGGCAAGCTGTTCTCCACCGTTGCCCAAGGCACCGGTGTCGGCGTGGTGGAAGCCTCCACCGTGGCCGATCGTGGCGCGCTTTCCACGCTGGAAACCCTGCCGGAGCGCACCCAGAACTGGACCCGCTTCGCACCAAGCATCATCCACACCTCCGCCGGAGACAAGGTGCGCACCGCATTCACCGAACTGACCGGCAAAGCGCCGGTGCTGCTCGCCGGCATGACCCCGACCACCGTGGAACCGGAAATCGTGGCGGCGGCCGCCAACGCCGGCTACTGGGCGGAACTCGCAGGCGGCGGTCAGGTGACCGCCAGCGTGTTCGACCGTCATGTCGCCAAGCTGGAAGAAGAGCTTGAAGAAGGCCGTACCGTTGAATTCAACGCGATGTTCATGGACCGCTACCTGTGGAACCTGCAGTTCGGATCCCAGCGTATCGTGCCGAAGAAGCGTGCCAGCGGCACCCCGATCGACGGCGTGGTCGTGTCCGCGGGCATTCCGGAACTTGACGAGGCCGTGGAACTCATCCACACTCTCACGCCGACGGATTCCCGTACGTGAGCTTCAAGCCGGGCACCGTCGACCAGATTCGCCAGGTGGTGCGCATCGCCAAGGCCGTCGCTCCGGTCAAGGTGCTCATCGAAGTCGAAGGTGGTTCCGCAGGTGGACACCATTCGTGGGAATCATTGGACGATCTGCTGCTGAGCACCTACGCCGAAGTGCGTGAACAGGCCAATCTGGTGCTCGTGGTCGGCGGCGGCATCGGCACGCCGGAACGCGGAGCGACTACATCACCGGCGAATGGTCCGCCGAATACGGTCGCCCGCTCATGCCGGTGGACGGCGTGCTTGTCGGCACCGCCGTGATGACCGCCAAAGAGGCGCACACCAGCCTGAAGTCAAGCAGATGCTCGTCAACACTCCAGCATTCCCGCCAAGGGAGCAGACGTCGATCCGTTCGCTCCGCTGGGCGAACAGTGGGTGCCGAGCGGCCAAGCCAAGGGTGGAGTCACCTCCGGCCTGAGCCACCTGCATGCCGATATGTACGAGCTGGAAAACTCTTCCGCGCGTTGCGGACGCCTGCTGGTGCGCGTGATGAAGCATCCGGAAGAGCTGGAAAGCCGCCGTGAGGAAATCATCGATGCGTTGAACGCCACCGCGAAGCCGTATTTCGGTGACCTGAAGGCCATGACCTATCTCGCATGGGCACAGCGTTTCGCCGATCTCGCTTTCCCGTGGGTAGATGAAACCTATGCCGATCGCTTCCTGCACTTGCTACAGCGTATCGAAGCCCGCGTCACCACGCAGGAAAGCGGCGAATTCGCATCGCTGTTCGCATCCCGTGCCGATGTGGAATCCGATCCGCATGCGGCCATCGCCAAGCTTGCCGAAGCCTATCCGCAAGCTGATGAACTGACCGTCACCCCGATGGATGAAGCTTGGTTCCCGGTGCTCGTGCGTGAATACCCGAAGCCAATGCCGTTCGTGCCCGTCATCGACAACGACCTGCTGCGTTGGTGGGGTCAGGATCAGCTGTGGCAGTCCGAAGACTCCCGTTACTCCGCCGATTCCGTGCGTATTATTCCTGGTCCGATCTCCGTTGCGGGCATCACCACCGTTGACGAACCGGTCGCCGACATTCTTGGCCGTTTCGAAGAGGCCATGGTCAAGCGCGTTTCCGCCGAATCGCCAAGCGCAGACAAAACCGCGTTTGCCCAGCTCGGCGCGGCATCTTCCGCAGAAGAATTCATTCGCAAATCCCCGAACATCTCGTGGGTGGGCCATCTCATGGCAAACCCGGCGTACGGTACCAGCAACGGTGACGCCAACTACGAAATCCGCAAGATTTCCAGCGAAGGAAGCATCGAAAAGTACGATCTCGACATTCATCTCGATACCTACTGGGACAACGATCCTGACGGTGGCGCATCCAAGCACGCCGTACGCGACATCGTCATTCCGCTGAACGTGGACGGCAACGAATCCGGGCTCTTCCCGGTGGTCGACCGCGACCGCCTGCCGGAACACGTGTACCGCATGCTTGCCGACACCGCGGGCATCGGCAATACCGCCATCACCGGCGACAAGCTCACCGCCATGCCCGTTATTGAGCAGGTGGCAGACAAAGCCGCCCATCCGTTCGGACAGGCGCATACCAGCTACACGCTGTCCGCCAACCTCGGCTTCGACCATGAAGCGGCCACCGGCGGCGCGCTGCCGAGCAATCTGGTGCCGTCGCGCATCGCACCGGACGCACTCGTCGGACCGGCATGGCCCGCCATCTACGCGGCCCTCGGATCCGTATACGTCAACGGCTTCCCGGTGATCGAAGGCCTGCTCAACGCAGTGCATCTCGACCATCTCATCGAACTGGAAGTCAGCGAAGACGAGCTGCTCAAGCACACTGGCGAACAGATCGCACTGACCAGCTGGGCCGAAAACTACTTCGAATCGGCATCCGGCCGTGTGGTGACCATCCACGTCACCCACAGCGCACAAGACGGCACCGTGCTTGCCAACGAAACCGAGCGTTTCGCCATCCGTGGCCGCGCATATTCCGACGCACTGCCGCCGGAAGCGCCGGACTACGGCGGAATCGAAGCGGAAATCGAAAGCACTCCGCGCCGACTGCTGCGCCGCGTCAAGGTGACCGCTCCGCACGAGATGACCGCCTTCGCCCGTACTTCCGGCGATTTCAACCCGATCCACACCTCGCATCGTGGCGCTGCCGTTTCCGGTCTTGCGGCACCGCTCGTGCACGGCATGTGGCTCTCCGCAACCGCGCAATACGCGGTGCAGGCGCTTGACGGCAAGGGTGCGCACTACGAAATCGCAGGCTGGACCTACAACATGTACGGCATGGTGCAGCTCGACGACGAAGTGGAAATCTCCGTCGAGCGTGTCGGACGCGTGGCACACTCCGGCATGGTGCTCGAAGTGACCAGCCGCATCGACGGCAATATCGTGTCTCGTGGCACCGCCATCGTACGTGCGCCGAAGTCCGCCTTCGTCTACCCGGGCCAGGGCATACAGCAGCAGGGCATGGTGCTCGACGAGCGTGCCAAGTCCCCGGCCGCACGAGACGTGTGGGAGCGTGCCGACAAGGTGACCTGCGAGAAGCTTGGATTCTCGATCCTCGCCGTCGTGCGTGATAATCCGAAGGAACTGACCGCCAACGGCGTGACCTACCGCCATCCGGAAGGACTGCTCAACCTGACCCAGTTCACGCAGGTGGCGCTCGCCACCGTGGCATTCGCCCAGACCGCACGTCTGCGCGAAGCCGGCGCCGACATTTGGCCGGCCTATTTCGCGGGCCACTCGCTGGGCGAATACAACGCCCTGAGCTCCTTCGCCGGCGTGATTCCGCTGGAAACCGTGATCGAACTCGTGTTCCACCGCGGTTCCACCATGCACCACCTCATTCCGCGTGACGAGAAGGGTCGCTCCAACTACCGCATGGGTGCGCTGCGTCCGAACCAGTTCGGTGTGGGCGACGACGGCGTACGCGAATACGTCGAATCCGTGTCGAAGGCTTCCGGCGAGTTCCTGCAGATCGTGAACTACAACCTGGCTGGCCAGCAGTATGCCGTGGCAGGCACCATCGCCGGTCTGAAGGCGCTGAAGGCCGATTCCGACCGCCGCGTAGCCGAATATGGCGGCAAGCCGGCATTCATGCTGGTGCCGGGCATCGATGTGCCGTTCCATTCCACGCTGCTGCGCAAGGGTGTGCCGGAATTCCGCGACAAGCTTGACGCGCTCCTGCCGCAGACCATCGATTACCGTGGTCGCTTGGTCGGACGCTACATTCCGAACCTGGTTGCGGCTCCGTTCGAAATGACGAAGGAATTCGCGGCCAAGATTCTCGAAGTCGTGCCGTCCGAGCGCATTCAGGCCGCTTTGGATGATCCGCAGATTTGGGATTCCTATGCTGCTGATGATCAGAAGCTCGGTCGATTGCTGCTTACGGAACTGCTGTCTTGGCAGTTCGCCTCCCCGGTGCGTTGGATTGAGACGCAGGCTCTGCTGTTCGGTTCCGCCGAGCAGGGCGGTCTTGGTGTGGAAGAGTATGTTGAGGTTGGTCTCGGCAATGCTCCGACACTCGCCAATCTTGGTGCCAAGACGTTGCGTCTGCCACAGTTTGCCGGTCGCGATGTGACGGTGTACAACGTGGTCGCGATGAGGCCGCGTATATATGACCGATTCCGATTCGTTGGTTCCGGAAGAAGATGCCGACGATTCTGCAGTTGCGGCTGCGGCTTCTTCTGCGGCTGCTGCTCCGGCTGTTGCCTCAGCTCCTGCGGCGGCTCCTGCAGCTGTTGCGGAAGTTCCGGTTGCCGCAGCTTCCGCTGGCGCTCCGTCTGGTGCCGCCGTTGCGGATATTCCATTCAAGCATCCGATGCGATCGCCACATTGCTGGCTTACTCGGCCAAGGTTCGCCCCGATCAGATCGGCGAAAGCGATACCACCGATACGCTGACTAATGGCGTGTCTTCCCGCCGTAACCAGTTGCTTATGGACATCAGCTCCGAACTGGGCGTGGCTTCCGTGGACGGTGCCGCCGAAGCGACGGTCAAGGCGCTGAGCGCTTTGGTCAACAAGGTCGCTCCGAACTACAAGGCGTTCGGTCCGGTGCTGTCTGACATCGTGCGCGACCGTGTGCGTGGCATGTTCGGTGCCGCCGGTGTGAAGCTCGGCCAGATCACCAAGCGTGTGACCGATACATGGCAGCTTGGTGAAGGGTGGACTTCCCATGTGGTGGCTGCGCTCGTGCTCGAAACCCGTGAGGGGGCCAGCTCTCGTGGCGGTGATCTTGCCTCGTTGAGCACGGATGCCGCTTCCAATGCGGCCGCTGCCAACGCGCTGATCGATGCGGCCGTGCAGAAGGTTGCCGCCGACAAGGGCATCGCCGTTGCCATGCCGAGCGCTGGTGGCGCAGCTGGCGGGGCTGTGGTTGATTCCGCCGCTTTGGACGCGTTCGCGGCCAAGGTGACCGGTGCCGATGGCGTGCTCGCCTCCACGGCGAAGTTCGTGCTGAACCAGCTGGCGTTGCCGCTCCGGTTGCCGAAGAAACTGCTGATGAGAACGCGGCTGTTGTGGCTGCGGTCGAAGCCGAACTCGGTGCTGACTGGCCGAAGCAGTCGAACCTCGTTTTGACGAGCGCAAGGCCATTCTGTTCGACGATCGTTGGGCATCCGCACGTGAGGATCTGGCACGCGCCTACTACAACAACGATGAATCCGCATTGAACGGTAGCTTCATCGGTCTCGGCAAGACCATTGCCGACGAAGCCGCCTGGTATGCAGCAAGAGCGACAACGCGGATCTGAAGGCCGCATTCAATCGTGTCGCTGCCGAAGCAGGAGAAAACGCTTCCGAATCGGCGGAAACCAGCCGTTTCGCTGGAGATATCGCCGTGGTGACGGGCGTGGCTCCGAACTCCATCGCAGCCCAGGTGGTCAACGGCCTGCTTGCAGGCGGTGCGACCGTGGTGGCCACCTCGCACAGCTTCAAGCCAAGCGTGAAGGCATGGGCCAAGCAGACCTACCGTGAGCATGCGGCCGGTGACGCCAAGTTGTGGCTGGTTCCTGCGAACCTGTCAAGCTACCGTGACGTGGACGCGTTGGTCACTTGGGTCGGCAATGTGCAGAAGAAGACTTCCGGTGCGACCACCACGATTCTCAAACCTGCTTACGAGCCGAGCCTGTTCTTCCCGTTCGCGCTCCGCCGGTGCATGGCAGCCTCGCCGATTCCGGCGAACTGTTCGAATCCCAGGCTCGCCTCATGCTGTGGGGTGTTGAGCGTGCGATTGCCGGACTTGCGAAGATCGGTGCCGACACCGATGTGCAGCATAAGTTGCATGTGGTGTTGCCGGGATCGCCGAACCGCGGTATTTTCGGCGGCGACGGTGCCTACGGCGAAGTGAAGAGCGCGTTTGATGCGATTGTGAACCGTGCTCGCGCCGAAGGTGTGGTCGAGCCGTGTGACCTTCGCCCATCCGAAGATCGGCTGGGTGCGCGGCACGGGCTTGATGGGCGGCAATGATCCGCTGGTCGAAGTGGTGGAGCGTCACGGTCTGAAGACCTATTCCACCGCCGAAATCGCGGTAGAACTGCTGAACCTTTCCACCCGCGAATCCCGTATCGAAGCAGCCAAGGCCCCGCTCGACGTGGATCTGACCGGCGGACTCGGCAACGAGCCGATCGACATCAAGGCACTGCGTGCGGAAGCCATGGAAGACGCGGCCCAAGCGGAAGCGGCGAATGCCAAGAACGCAATCGCAAGCAACGAATCCGATACCGCGGCCAAGACGCTCATCAAGCGCTGCCAAGCCCGCGTGCTCCGCGTCAGGCCAAGGTCGATCTTGCCGATTGGCAGAACGTCAGCGCACGTCCGGAAGACGAAATCGTCATCGTGTCCGTGGGTGAACTTGGCCCATGGGCTCCGGCCGCACCCGTTTCGAAGCCGAACTCGGCATCCATTCCGACGGCCAGGTGGATCTGTCTGCCGGCGCGGTGCTCGAACTGGCATGGAATATGGCCTGCTGACGTGGAACGACAGCCCCAAGCCGGGCTGGTACGACGTTGATGGCAACCTCGTGCCTGAGGAGGATATCGCGGAACGTTACCATGACGAGGTCGTGGCCCGTTCCGGCGTGCGTCCGTTCGACGAAGGCATGGGCAACGACTACAAGGACGGCACCGACGAGGAAGAGGCCGAGGTGTTCCTTGACCACGATGTGACCTTCTCGGTTCCGACTCGTGAGATTGCCGAAGAGTACGTCAAGCTTGATGAAGCGCACACCAGCTTCGCGGCCGATGCGGAATCCGGCGAATGGAACGTGACCCGCCATGCCGGCTCCATGATTCGCGTGCCTCGTCGCGCGGCCATGACCCGTACGGTCGGCGGCCAGTTCCCGAAGGGCTTCGATCCGGTCAAGTGGGGTATTCCGGCTTCCATGGTCGGCGACGTCGACAAGATCGCCTTGTGGAACATCGTTACTACGGTCGACGCCTACCTGTCCGCAGGCTTCACGCCGACCGAAATCCTCGAGGCGGTGCATCCGTCGATGGTGGCCTCCACGCAGGCACCGGTTTCGGTGGCATGGCGTCCATGCGCAAGCTGTACTTGGATCGCTTCCTCAACCATGAGATTCCGACCGACATTCTGCAGGAGCTCTGCCGAATGTTGTCGCAGCCCACGTGATGCAGTCCTACATCGGCGGCTACGGCAATATGGTTCAGCCGGTTTCCGCCTGCGCCACGGCTGCCGTCTCCCTTGAAGAGGGTGCCGACAAGATCGCGCTCGGCAAGGCTGACTTCGTGGTCACCGGTGCGATCGACGACATCGGTGTGGAATCCGTGATCGGCTTCGGCAACATGAACGCCACCGCCAATTCGGAGGAAATGTACGCCAAGGGCATCGACGCGCGCTTCTTCTCCCGTGCCAACGATCGTCGTCGTGGCGGATTCGTGGAATCCCAGGCGGCGGCACCATCCTGCTGACCCGTGGCGATATCGCGTTGAAGCTCGGCCTGCCGGTTGCCGGCGTAATCGGATTCGTGCACTCCTACGCCGACGGCGCGCACACTTCCATTCCGGCTCCGGGCTTGGGTGCGCTTGCAGCGGGCATGGGCGGCAAGGATTCCAAGCTGGTACGCGATCTGGCCCGTCTTGGCGTCACCCCGGACGACATCGCCGTGGTTTCCAAGCACGATACGTCCACCAACGCCAACGATCCGAACGAGTCCGAACTGCACAACACGTTGGCCCACGCCATTGGCCGCGCCGACGGCAACCCGCTGTTCGTGATCTCGCAGAAGACGCTTACCGGTCATGCCAAGGGCGGTGCCTGCATCTTCCAGGTCAACGGTCTGACCCAGCTGTTCAAGTCCGGCGTGATTCCGGCCAATGCCGCCCTTGACTGCGTTGATCCGAAGCTCATGCGCGACGACCACATGGTCTGGCTGCGCGAACCGCTGAAGGTCGGCTCCGTCAAGGCTGGCCTGGCCACGTCGCTCGGCTTCGGCCACGTGTCCGGCTTTGCGGCGATCGTCAATCCGGGCGCGTTCGAAGCGGCCGTGGCCAACACCGCGGGCGTCGAGGCACTGAATGCGTGGCGTGATCGCGCCAACGAGCGCTTGGCGGCCGGCCAGCGTCGCCTTGAGGAAGGCATGATGGGTCGCGCCGCGCTCTACGAGCCGATCGACAACCGTCGCTTCCGCGAGGATCACCGTGGCTACGACCACCACGAGGTCGAAAAGGCTATGCTCCTCAACCCGGACGCCCGCCTCGGTGCCGACGGCTACTACGAGGCCTGATTCCTCTGGCTCCCCTCGGTTGATGGGAGCCAGTAGCGCACCGGATCTCGGCTCCCTCTTTGAGGGGAGCTCCCGCGAAGCGGGTGAGGGGAGTTTCCCCTGGAGCTTTCTCGCTGGCACAAACTCAGTGAGAGAAATATGCAGAACATACGAAATCCCCTCCCTCGGAGTGAGCTTTCTGCGTTTCAAGGGCTGATTTGGCATTCGCCGGAGGTCTACTTCCGTTTCAAGGGGCTGTTGCCCAAGTAGACAAGGCGTAAAAACGGCGGAATGGCGTTGGCGTTATGCTGCGGATACTCGTGGTATGGAGATGACCAGCCCCTTGAAACGGAAGTAGACCTCCGGAACGGTCAAAATCCGCCCCTCGAAACGGAGATAGACCTCCGGGGCGGGGCGCGGATGTTTTTTGGACGGCTAGGCAGCCAGCCCAAGATGTTTGCGGTATTGCGCGAGGTCATCCAGCATAGTGAATCTTTTCCCCCTGAAATGGAAATCAGGCCCCAATTCTGATGAGGTGTAGAGATTACGCGCGAAGCGGTACACAATAGGAAGCATGAATACTTGTGGTTTGGGGCATGACGTGGTGGATGTGGCCGCATTCGCCGAACAGTTGGCGGAGCCGGGGTCTCGCATGCGTGCGCTGTTCTCCGTGCGTGAGGTGCGGCAGGCATCCGACCGCGCGCGCCAGAAGAATGACGGGGAGGCCGTCCATCTGGCCGCCAAATGGGCGGGCAAGGAGGCGTTCCTCAAAGCCTGGTGCGATTATCTTGGCGATGCCCCTATCCGTTCACGCTTGATAATTTCCCGTGGCCTGAAATCGAGATCTTGGACGATTCCCGTGGTGTGCCGCATGTGTCTCTGGGTAAGGGGGCGGCGTCAGTCTTCCAAACTGATTACGCGAATTCGGCTGCCGGCGCTCGCTATTCCTCTGCTTATTCCCCTGCTTCCGATAACGGGCCTTATGCAGTGATGCAGGAGCGGCGGAATGCGCGTTCGGCGCAGCGCTCGACTATCGGTGCGGGTCGATGCCGCATATCCATATTTCCCTGAGCCACGATGGTTCGATTGCCTCCGCGGTGGTGACGATTTCTGTGGAATAGCGCCCGAGGCCCCCGAGTGCTACATGCTGTACAACGTCTCCATCATGGTTAACCTGTGGGGCGCGCTCACCAGCCGCGACGTGCGCCTGCTCAAGAACCAGATCGACAAGCTCGACTCGCTGCCCGAAAACTGCTGGTTCGTGATTCTGAATGCGATGGGCGCCGACCTCCAACCATACGAGTCCCAGCTCATCCATTTGTGATTTCGACGGTTTCCAGCTCCCCTCTTTGAAGGGAGCTGTCGCCGTAGGCGGCTGAGGGGAGTCCTCGGCAAAGCCACAATCCATCAACTAGATTGGCTGGTCCTGCTGCAGCCACACGCCCGGATTCAACTTGTAAGTGCAACGGCTGGTTTCGGGTCGGCTTGTTTTGATTGTAGCTTGGCCATCTCCTCGTCCCATACCTCGTTGGGCGTTTTGTAGCGAGGAGCTTCATCGGGGTGTCGTTGATCTCACCGACGATCGCGTCGAGGTCCTCCTGGGCCAAGTCCTCGAACCCGGTTCCTTTGGGCAGATAGCGGCGGATCCTGCCGTTCCTGTTCTCGTTGCTGCCACGCTGCCAGGAACTGTACGGGTCGGCGAAGTACGTGAGCATGCCCAGCGCCTCGTCCACCAGCATGTGCA